>ERZ1740062.5-NODE-5-length-196043-cov-7.394912_pt1 | contig 196043 bp, 198 predicted proteins | sample MGYA00581741_ERZ1740062 | MGnify/ENA primary metagenome ERZ1740062 (study PRJEB43018, sample SAMN04849747) | marine metagenome | isolation source: floating plastic debris | place: Pacific Ocean | collected 2008-09-01 | study: EMG produced TPA metagenomics assembly...
TGTCGTTGGCCTTGATGATCGTACCGTCCATCTGGAACTCGATCACCGCCTGCGATTTCCCGATCGCCGCCAACTGGCCGCTGTAGTCGGCGTTTTTGAGCGTCTGCTCGGTGATGTCGGTCGCGAACTTGACGACTTTGATCGGCTTGCCGTCGGCGCCCAGGATCGGGTTGTAGGACGCCTGGATATAGACCTCGCGCCCGCCCTTGCCGATGCGCTTGAATTCCGCGGCCTGGTATTCGCCGCGCTTCAGGCGCTCCCAGAACTGCTTGTATTCGTCGCTGTTCTGTTCCGATTCCTGGACGAAGATGCTGTGGTGCTTGCCCTGGATCTCGGCCAGGGTATAGCCCATGGCGTTCAGGAAGTTGTCGTTGGCCTTGATGATCGTACCGTCCATCTGGAACTCGATCACCGCCTGCGAGCGGCCAATCGCGGCGATCTGCGCGGTATAGTCCAGATTCAGCAGCCGCGGGGTCGCGTCGGCCCATTCCACCACCGTGCCGATGCGCTTGCCCTGGGGCGCCGTCAAGGGGGTTGCCATCAGGTCGAACTGGTGGCCGGCCACGCGGATCGTGGTCCGGACGCTGCTGGACAGCTTTTCGAGCATGCCGCGCTGATGGGCCGGATTCTTGTGGAAAGTATCGATGCTGGTGCCCACCAGGCCGTCGGCATCGAAGTCGGGCAGTTCCTTTTTCAGGTCCGGCTCGGCATCTTTCAGCAGGCCGGTGACCGCCGGGTTGGCATAGATGATGTTGTAGTCCGCATCGGCGATCATGACCCTGGCTTCAAGAACGTCCAGGGCCGCGAGCTTTTGCAGTTCTTCTTTCGGTTTTGTTGGAGTCTTCGAAAACATCTGCCTTTGGGCTCCGTCATCCCCGGGGGTCTGTCAGTGGCTGGGCCGCCCGTCGGGGTGGCGGACTCTGCCCAATCCAGCGAAGTTGAGCGGGATTTTATGGACCAAAAGTCAAAGAAAACTAAACATAATAGCTATATGAATGTGGGATCGTGTCCGCTCTGCCCCTGCGGGCGCGGACATCCCCACCGCGGCGCTCACAGGATCGAGCGAAAGACCGCCGCGATCTGGTCGGTGGTGGGCTTCGGGCCCTGGCCGGTGGCGTGCATCAGGGCGATCCCGTCGATCAGTCCGGCGCAGGTCTCGATCGGGACCTCGGTGCTGCCGTCCGAGATCAGCCTCAGGAAGAACGCGATGGGCCGGCGCGCCGCGGCGGTCAGCTGCGCACCGACCCCGGCCAGATCGTCGCGGCGGGCGGCGGCCAGGGTCAGTTCGATGCGCGCCAGGAACAGCTGCCGGGACTCGTCCGCATAGGCCACGACCTCCTCGGCGACGTAGGCGACCGCGGCCTCCAGGCCCTGCTGGGCCGCCCGTTGCGCAAAGCCGACCTGCAGCGCCTCACAATCCTTTTCCAGCAGCGTCGCCAGATGCTGGGCCGCCGCCGTCAGTAGTGAAGCCTTCTTGGGAAAGTAATAGGTGGAGGAGCCCTGCGGCAGCCCCGCGGCCTCATCGACCGCGCGATGCGTCACGCCGTCGAGGCCCCGGGTCGCGAGCAGCTCGATCACGGCCGTCAGTATGGCCTCCCGCCGGCTGGGCTTTGAGCCGGGCTTTGATACGGGCTTTGGCGTTGACATTGGCCCTCTACATTTGCAGAGTATTTCTTAACACATACAGCATAATCTGCTTGAAGGACAGGATAACCGATGCCCGCTCCCAATACCTGCCCCATTCGCCGCCTGAACCCGCCCACGCTGCCCGACGCCGGGGCCCTGGGTTATTCGCAGATCTCCATCGCCGAACCGGGCCGCATGGCCTTCATCTCCGGCCAGGTCGCCGCGCGGCCGGACGGCACGCCCGCGCCGGACAGTCTGGCTGAGCAGATGACCATCGTGGCATCCAACGCCAGGGCGGTCCTCGCAGCCGTGAAGGCGAGCCCGCAGGACGTGGTGATGGCCCGTGTCTATGTGGTCGACCTGACCCCGCAGCGGCTCGAAGCGGTGATGCCGGCCTTCCTCGCCACCTTCGACGGCGCCCGGCCCAGCGTCACCGGCATCGGCGTCGCCGCCCTGGCCGCGCCCGACCTGCAGGTCGAAATGGAATTGATCGTCCGCCTGCCGGATTGAGTCCCGGTCCATCGAGTCCCGGGGTGGCGGTGTAAACGGCAGCGGACGTTCTTCGCCTTTGCGCGACCGCGGCCGGTAGGGCTAAACCGGGGGCCCATCCAGCCCCAAGGGTCCGCCCGCGCCCATGCTTCAGAGCCTCAAACTGCTCGCCCCGGCGCTGATTCCCTCCTGGCGCTTCTTCGACACCATCACGGCGTCGCCCCGCATCGAGGTGCTGCGCCTGAGCGCGGCGGAGGAACCGGTCGGGGCGTGGCGGGAATTCCGGCCCCGCCCGCACAGTCTGCCGTGTCGGGAAATCCTGCGCCGCCTTGTCTGGAATCCCCGCTGGAACGAGACCCTGTTCCTCACCAGCTGCGCCGAACGCCTGTTGGAACGGGAAACGGCGCACAGCGTCGCCGAGATCGCCACGCGCATCGCGGCCTCCCTCACGCCGCACGACGCGCCGTTCTTCCGCTTCCGCCTGGTCCTGATCAGCCGCGACGGCGACGCCCTGCAAAAAGAGGTCGCGTACGTTTCGCCGCGCCGGGACGTCATCTCTCAATGACTTTCGAGACCGCCCAACGCCTGACCGAGATCCTCCTCGCGCTGGCCTTCATCCAGCAAAGCCTCGAACACCTCTGCGGACCGAAGCTCGAACGACGCCTCTTCGCAATCCGTATCGTCCTCTGCCTCCCGCTGCTGTTCGGCGTGTTCGGCGCCTGGGCCCTGGCGGGCCTCGCGGCGCTGGCCGTGGCGATTCTGCACCGCTTCCAGGGTCCTTATAACGGCGGCAGCGACCGCATGGGCCTGCTGATCCTCCTCTGTCTGCTGGTCTCGCACCTCGCGCCGGCGCCGGTGTGGCGGGAGGTCGCCCTGGGCTATCTCGCCCTGCAGCTCACGCTGTCCTATTTCATCGCCGGCGGGGTGAAGATCGTCAATCCGGACTGGCGCCACGGCCGCGCCCTCGGCGACGTGTTCCGGTTCTCCGCCTACCCGGTCAGCGAAAACCTGCGGGCGCTGGCGGACCGGCCGCGCCTGCTTTTCGCCGCCTCCTGGGCGGTCATGCTGTTCGAACTGGTGTTTCCCGCGGCGCTGCTGCACCCGGCGGCCCTTGTCGCCGGCCTCACCGTGGCCGGGCTGTTTCACCTCGCCAACGCGATCCTCTTCGGCCTCAACCGCTTCTTCTGGATCTGGCTCGCCGCCTATCCCTCGATCCTCTGGTTCCAGCAGCGCCGCATGGCCGGCTAGCCCCCCTTTTGCCTCCCCCTCAGCGCCCCTTCGCCCTTGTGGGCGGCACGGCGCCAAGCTAGGAAGGGCGCCCCCGACTGTGCGTCTTCCCCTTGTCCCTCAAAGAGGTGTTTCCTTGTCCGGTCTCTCCCTTGCCGCGCGTATCGCTCAGGAACTGCAGGTGCGTGAGGCGCAGGTCGCCGCGACCATCGACCTGCTGGACGGCGGCGCGACCGTGCCCTTCGTGGCGCGCTACCGCAAGGAGGCGACCGGCGGGCTGGACGACATCCAGCTTCGCACCCTCGACGAGCGCCTGAAGTACCTGCGCGAGATGGACGAGCGCCGCGACGCCATCGTCAAGAGCATCGACGAGCAGGGCAAGCTGACGCCGGCCCTGCGCGAACAGATCGACGCCGCCGAATCCAAGGCGCGGCTGGAAGACCTCTACCTGCCCTACAAGCCCAAGCGCCGCACCAAGGCCCAGATCGCCCGCGAGGCGGGGCTGGAGCCCCTGGCCGACCTGCTGCTGAACGACCCCGCGCGCGATCCGCAGACCGAGGCGCTGGCTTTCGTCGATGCGGAAAAAGACGTGGCCGATACCAAGGCGGCGCTGGCCGGCGCCATGCAGATCCTGATGGAACGCTTCGCCGAGGACGCCGACCTGGTCGGGGCGTTGCGCGATCATGTCTGGGAGCACGGGCGGCTGACCTCCAAGCTGGTCGAGGGCAAGGCGGAGGCGGGGGCGAAGTTCTCCGACTACTTCGACGCCTCGGAATCCATCGCCAAGATCCCCTCCCACCGCGCCCTGGCGCTGCTGCGCGGCCGCAACGAAGAGGTGCTGTCGCTGGCCCTGGTGCTGGACGACGAGCCGGAGGGCAAGGCGATGGGCGCCTGCGAACGGCGGATCGCCGCGCGGTTCGGCATCGCCGACCAGGGCCGCCCGGCGGATGCCTGGCTGCAGGAGGTGGTGCGCTGGACCTGGCGCGTGAAGCTGCGCGTGCACATCGATATCGAGCTCATGACGCGGCTGCGCCAGCAGGCCGAGGACGAGGCGGTGCGCGTCTTCGCCGCCAACATGAAGGACATCCTGATGGCGGCGCCGGCCGGCGGCCGGGCGACCCTCGGCCTCGACCCGGGCTTTCGCACCGGGGTGAAGGTCGCCGTGGTGGCGGCCACCGGCAAGGTGCTGGACACCGACACCATCTTCCCGCACGAGCCGCGGCGCCAGTGGGACCAATCCATCGCCACCCTGGCCGCCCTCTGCGCGCGCCATAATGTGGAACTCATCGCCATCGGCAACGGCACCGCCTCGCGCGAGACCGACCGCCTGGCCGCCGATCTGATCCGCCTGCATCCGCAGTTGACGCTGACCAAGATCGTGGTCTCCGAGGCCGGCGCCTCGGTCTATTCGGCGTCGGAATACGCCTCGAAAGAGCTCCCCGCCATGGACGTGTCGCTGCGCGGCGCGGTCTCCATCGCCCGGCGCCTGCAGGACCCCCTGGCGGAGCTGGTGAAGATCGACCCCAAGTCCATCGGCGTCGGCCAGTACCAGCACGACGTGAACCAGTTCCAGCTCTCGCGCAGCCTCGACGCGGTGGTGGAGGACTGCGTGAACGCGGTCGGCGTCGACGTCAACCTGGCCTCCGGCAAGCTGCTGGAGCGGGTCTCCGGCCTCAACGAAGGCCTCGCCCAGAACATCGTCGAACACCGCGACGCCAACGGCCCCTTCGCCTCGCGCCAGGACCTGCTGAAGGTCACGCGCCTCGGCCCCAAGGCCTTCGAACAGTGCGCCGGCTTCCTGCGCATCCGCGACGGCGCCGACCCGCTCGATTCCTCCGCCGTCCATCCGGAAAGCTATCCCGTGGTGCGCCGCATTCTCGACCGCCTGAAGGCCGAGCTGCGCGAGGTCATCGGCAACGCCTCGGTGCTGCGCGGCGTCAACGCCGAGGACTTTGCCGACGACCGTTTCGGCGCGCTGACCGTGGGCGACATCCTGAAGGAGCTGGAAAAGCCCGGCCGCGATCCGCGCCCCGGCTTCAAGGCGGCGGTCTTCAAGGACGGCGTCGAGGAGATGAAGCACCTCGTGCCGGGCATGATGCTGGAAGGCGTCGTCACCAACGTCGCCAACTTCGGCGCCTTCGTCGATGTCGGCGTGCATCAGGACGGGCTGGTGCATGTCTCGGCGCTCGCCGATCGCTTCGTGAAGGACCCGCGCGAGGTGGTGAAGCCCGGCGACATCGTGAAGGTGAAGGTCCTGGAGGTCGACATGAAGCGCAAGCGCATCTCGCTGACCATGCGCCTCAGCGACGATGCCGGCGCCCAGGGGCCGTCACGGGCAAGCGCCGACCGCGGCCCCAAGGGCGACCGCCCCCTGTCGCCGCGCGACCGCCGTCACATGACGGACAAGCCCCAGGGCAATAAGGGTGGAAACGGGTCAAAGGGCGGCGGTGGCCGTTCCGGCAACGCGCGCGACAGCGCCCCCGACAACGCCATGGCCGCCGCCTTCAGCAAGGCCGGCCTCACCAGGCGGAAATAGGATCACGCCAGCCGCGGATAGGTGAACAACAGGACGTGCACCAGGTTGACCAGGAAGTGAACGGCGATGGCCGCCTCCAGCGACCGGGTCTTGAAAAACGCATAGCCGTAGATCAGCCCGGTCACGGCGGCGAGCCCGACAAAGGCCCATCCGGCGGGCAGGTGATACAGTCCGAACAGGCCCGCGCCGACCGCGACGCCCAGTAACGGCGGCCAGCCGACATGGCTGCACAGGCGGACCAGGCTGCCCTGCAGCATGCCGCGGAAAATGACCTCCTCCGCGAAGACGACGAACAACAGATTGTTGGCGAGCCACAGCCAGAAGGCGTCGATGATCTTCGGCTCGAAGGCGATCTGGCCGGCGGCCAGCCCGGCGGGTATGACCACCAGCACGGCGGCGCCCAGCATCAGCGTGCCGACGGCGGCGATGCGGCGCGGACGCACCTCGAAGCGTGGTGGAAAGAAGCCGCCGGCCAGCGCCAGCATGACGGCGGCAAAGACCTTGTCGAAGTTGAGATACATGGTGAACGGCGCGGCCCCCGGCGACAGCACCACGCGATCCAGGGCCTTCACGTTCTCAAAGCCCGGGACCACGTGGTAGCCGAAGGCGATGGCCACGCCCATGACCGCGATGCCCGATACCATGAGCGCGCCGCGCATCGCCGGGCGCGCGTCTTCCCGCGGCAGGCGGAAGTGGCAGAGACACAGGCCCAGAAAAACAGCGAGCGCCAGAACCGCCAGCCAGGATGCGATGCCGCCGACACAGGCCGCGGCGAGCGCCAAGGCGGCCGCGCCGATCGAGAGGCGCCTGGCCCGGGCCAGCAACGCGACGACGGCCGCGCCCAGCAGCCCGTAGGTCAGCAGCCCGTAGGTAACGGCATCAAGCGGTGGCGAAAAAGCGGCGTCCATGCCGGCCTCCAAAACGTCGGCGTGTTCCCAGACCGCAGGAATAGGGAGGAACCTGCGGCCTGGTCAAGCGGCAGAGGGTTACCGCTGTAGTCCGCCGCCTCCCTCTCTCCCGGCAGTCCGTCCAGCGGGCCGCGACAGCAGGCCGCGCGGCCTGCCGGGAACCAATCCCGGCTCTCGTGTGTTTACTCCAAAGCGGAAACGGGCAAGCGACCGCGCCAGCGCTTATGCCTGCTCGCGTCGTCCGGTCGCCCTGTCTTCTCTTCCTGCCCGCAAAGGCGAAGCGCCGGCGCACAGAACCCGAAACGGAGACCCCTCGACATGCATGGAATCATCTACCTCATCGGCCTCGTCGTCGTTGTCCTGTTCATCCTTTCCTTCCTCGGCCTGAGATAAGAACGATGGCGATGGAAACGGACATCCAAGGCAGGGCGCCGCACCCCGGCGCACCCACCCAAACGTCCCCGGGCCAAACGTCCCCGGGCGCAACGTCCCCAGGCGCGGGCGGTTCTTCTTACGTCGAATGGGGCGCCGTGGCCGGCGGACTCGCGGTGGCCTGGGCGATCTCCGTCGTGCTGCTTCAGTTCGGCGCGACCGCCGGGCTGGCGCTCGGCGCGCCGACCCTGGCGGATGGCGCGACGTCCTGGAACGTGCTGGCGGCGGGCCTCTGGGTCGTCCTGGTCAGCATTGCCAGTGCGTCCGCGGGCGGCTACCTGGCGGGGCGGATGCGCGCGCGTCATGGTGACGGCACCGAAAACGAGGTGGAGGTCCGCGACGGCGTGCACGGCCTCGTGGTCTGGGCCGGCGCCACGGTTGGTGTCGCGCTGGTCACGGCTCTGGCCGGGCTGCTGGCCTCGGCGGCGGCGGGTTCTCTGCCCAATCCGATGCCCAATGCGTTGAACAATCCGGCGACGGGATTGAGCGACGATGTCCTGCGGCTGGCGGACAACGGCTCCCTCATCTTCGGTTTCGCGACCGCCGCGGGTGCGGCGCTGGCCGCCGCCGCCGCGTGGTTCGCCGCCACGACCGGCGGGCAGCATCGCGACGAGGGTCTCTCCGTCCACCGCGTCGTGCCGGCCCTGTTCCGGCGCAAAGCCAAGTAGACATCGTCTCGAACGCCGGCGGCCCGAACGCCGGCAACGATGGAAAAAGGCCCCTGTCTTCGGCGGGGGCCTTTCCCGTTTCCGCGACCCAGGGGAGCAGCAAGCGGGGAAAACGGGCGGCAATCCGCCATATTATCGATTGAAGCCGCGTCCCGGCGTCCCTACGTGTCGTGCAATTCGCGCGTCCGGGCGGCTCAAGGGTCGTTCGCGACGGTCTCTTAAGCACACTTATGGACGCGAGGACTCAATCTCATGAAATTGAATGCCAACCAGATCGCCGCTGTGAAGCAGGATCTCAGTGCCGAGCCTTTGGAAGAACAGAACCCCGCCATGGCGTCTCTGCGCCAGGCCTTCGGCGACCACACCTTTTACGTCGGTGCCGAAGGGCTGTTCGTTGTCGAGCCTGTCGAAGACGAGGCGCACCCCGGCGAACCCGCCCAGCTCGTGCTGGTCGCGGCCTGGGCCGACGACGACAAGAAGGCGCTGCAACCGGTGCCGCCCCAGCAAACCGAAACGGTGGTCGATCTCGCCACCGCGGTGAACGGCAAGGGCAACGACGCCTGACGCAACGGCGCGCGCTTTACCAGCGCCGGAACATCGCCCCGAACAGGAAGGCCCCGCCGTTTGGCGGGGCCTTTCTCGTTTGCAGCGTCCGTATCGGCCCGGAACCGTTCCAGCAGGCTGTCGAATAGAGCCGGCGGCCTGACGGGCCTCGCCCTTCGTGACACGCCCCTATCGACCCCCTATGGACGCGGGCGCCGCTCTTGCCTCAGCATCAGGTCGATCCGTTCAAACAACGACCTCATCCTGAGGAAGCCCCGTAAGGGGCTGTCTCGAAGGATGCGCCACGGGCTGGGTCGGGTTGTCTGCATAATATGCCTTTGACAACATATGTCTCAAAGAGCATAATATATCCATGGCCTGGACCGTCGCGTTCGATGAGGACTTTGAGGCCGAGTTCGATGAACTTGCGGCCGCCGTGCAGGATGAACTGCTGGCCCATGCGCGCCTGCTGGAGGAATTCGGCCCCCGCCTGGGAAGGCCCCGGGCCGATACGTTGAAGGGCTCGAAGCACGCGAACATGAAGGAGCTGCGCTTCGATGCCGACGATGGGGTTTGGCGTGTTGCCTTTGCCTTCGATCCTCGGCGAAACGCGATCCTGCTCGTCGCCGGCGACAAGTCGGGCGTGAGCCAGGACCGTTTCTACAAGGCGCTGATCAAAAAAGCCGATGCGCGCTTTGCTGCGCACCTTGCGCGTCTGAAGAAAGCGGCCAAAGAGAAAAAGACCCAGGGAAAGTTCAGGAGATAAAGATGGCGACCACGTTGAAGGACAAGATGAAGGCCCTTCCGCCAAAGCGCCGGAAAAAGGTCGAAGCGCGCGCCGGTCAGTTGATTGCCGAAGAGCTCTCGCTGCGCGATCTGCGCAAGGCCCGCGCCAAGACGCAGGTCGCCGTCGCCAAGGAACTCGGCATCAACCAGGAAGGCGTCTCGCGTCTCGAAAAGCGCAGCGACCTGATGCTCTCGACCCTGCGGAACTACATCAACGCCATGGGCGGCGAACTGCATCTCGTTGCCGAGTTTCCCGACCGCCCGCCGGTGCAGTTGCAGGGACTGGCCGCCCTGGAGAAAGAACACAAAACCGGACGGCGGGCGTCCGTGAAGGTCGAACGCCGACACCGGGGCTGAGCGGGCTTCCCAAAGTATCGGCAAATCCAGGGTGTCGGCAGGGGGCGCTCAACAAAAAGGCGCCGCGGTCTCCACCGCGTCGGCGATACCTCAAGCGCCCAATCGGCATAGACCACGTTGATCGTCCCAGGCGTCTAGCGCTGCAGGATCGGCGTCACGCGGCTTTCAATGTCGTTGCCCACCCTCATCCCAGGGTCATCAGGCCAAACAGACAGGCGAAGCCAAGCGTCCAGCGGTCGAAGACCAGCATCGGCCAGTGCACTGTCCAGGGATGGATCGTCCAGGGCAGCGGTCCACCGGTCTCGCGGTAGAGGCCGTGCCGCAGCATCACCCCGCCGGCAACCGCCACCAGCGCCGCCGCCAGCTGAAACAGCACGATGTCGGTGACGATCCACAGCAGCACCCCCGCCGCCAGCGCGAGCATGAAGGGGGCGAGCACCCTGATCGTTCTTTCCTTGCTCTCCGCTTCCTTGCCGCCCGCCGCATCACCGAGAATGAAGGGGCGGTAGAACGGCGGGAAGCCCATGGAAAGCTGCGTCGCCACAATCATGTAGATGAAGGCGGCGGTGAACAGCTTGTCGGCCAGCCAAGACAACGAAAGATCCATGGAATCCCGGTAGGTTGCAGAGTAGGCACCATGCTACCAGGAACTTCGGCAGATGAGGTCTGTCTTCTTCGAACCGAGAAAGCCGCTACCCGAGGACAACTTCCGATTATGACCAGAGGCGGACCTTAGCCGCCGACGCTATTTTCTCTTTTCAATTGTTCCGCATGTAGGAGCAATTGATATCCGGCTGAAAAAGTTTCAGCTCACGGGTGGAGGAGGAATCGGGACAAGGCCAACGTCTTCTAACGATTTTGACAAACTTCGCAGATCATCGCAAAATTCGGCCACGGGTCAAACTATCCGTGCCGTCCACATTGGCGAAGCCCGAGGGGCAAGTTCGTGAGTATCGCCTAGAGCATCGTTCATTTTTCGAAGTGCCGCAGGCCTAGTGGACACGCCTACACAATGGCACAGACGAGGGGTGAATTATGCCTATCATCTTTCCCACCATTGATCGTGCCAAAAAGGCCGCTAAAGCCCTTGCTTCCGTTTCAGATGCTATCCCTCTCAACGTCGCACAACATGCTGTCGCGAGAATAGCCGGCTGCCGCGACTGGCACGATCTGGAAACCCGCCTCAAGCACCGTGGCGTTGCCCAGACTACCGGGGCCCCTGTATCTTCTGACCTGGACTTACAGGGCATCGCAGACTTAGCGCTCCAAGTAGCCGATGAGCTTGAGACCGATTGGTCAACCGCCCTATACGCGATTTCGATTGCACGTCTTCCAGGGCTCTGCCTGGAGTCCCTTGCGGACTATGAGCAAATCTGGCTCCGCTTGATGATCTGGATGTGCGGTTTCTCCGGTCAGCGCAAGGCTCCCGGATGCATCGTGAAAATGAAGGCGGACGGCCGTATGGGGCAACTCGGATATCTGCGGGCCTATGGCCGACCTACTTACGTCGTTACGGATGTCTCCGTTGAAACGTGCGTAGCGGACTTTCAAGTTTCATTTCCCCGTAACTCGGTTGCTCCGTTTGTTCCGGCACGGTTAAAGTACGCCTATGGCTTTTGGTCGGAAAATGACGGGGCAAAGGTTCTATTCTCCCGCGATTACAAACCGCTGTGGCGGTTGCGCGAAGGGCGACGGCCAGAGCGTTTGGATCCGTGGCTTTGGATCGACAAGACCGACGAGCAGCATTTTTGGGATAGTGCGAATCCGCCCTGGTATACGAAGAAACGTCGCGAGGAAGAAGGGGCACGGTTACAGGAGCTTGGTATCACGGCCTTGCCAAAGCTAACGGACGTGTTGCCCGGCGTTATTTTGAACCCAGAGCTCCACAACGTGGGAGATGCGGTGGATGCGATGGCCAAGCGGGAAGACCTCGAACTGACGGAAACGTTTCACGGTGTCCTTCAGATTCCCAAGATATTTGTATATAGGAGTCCAGGGTGACTGGGGAAGGAAAAGCGTGTCGGCGTCGAAGTGCCCTTAGGACGTATGAATAATTCCCCGCAAAAAAAACCTGCAATTGCCGGCAGAGTCTTTTTCATTTCCGGGGCGCCGGCTCTTGGTTGCCCTTGCTCACGTCGGCGGCGGTTCCGGCGTCTTCACTAGATTGCGTCGGGATAGGATGCAGGGTGCTGTTGCCCTTAGAATCTAAAAGTAATCGAATAACAATCTAATCCAAAATATGGCAACCTTGTCGGTTGACGAAATATAGCTAAAACCGCAAATTGTCTAATGATATGTCATCTCTCCCTATCTCATCCAAAAGTAGTTGAGCTTTTTCAATGCTAGCAGAGAGGTCCAATGCAAATCTATCTTGACCGATACGATCTTTTATTGTGTGCAAGATGCCTTTAACTACCGATGTTTTTCGTGGATTATTTGTGTGCCTATACATCACGTAACTCAGTAGATTGTAAAAAACAGTTTCATGATCTACATTAAGTTGGCGCTTTAGGTCGCCAATATGGCCGGCGCTTGAAGCAATGCCGCGCACATCCGAAGTGATTTTCGATGCTTCGAATGCGATGTTTGCATACTTGAGCGCACTTTCCAGTTCTCCGTCGTCTCTATAAATCGAAATCAGATTGTTGGCGGCTGCAATAACTCCGAGATTATTTCCTTCTTCCTTAAAATCAGACAACGCAAGCAAAGACAGCTCCTTAGCACGCCCGAAATGTCCTCTAACTTTTTCAAGTACTGAAATATTTAGTTTTGCCCGCGCGATCGCCCTTTTTAGATTTAGCCTCTCAGAAATAGATAGCGATATCTCGTAATAATTATATGCTTTTTCATAGTCCCGCTTTGCGTGATAGGAAAACCCAAGATTATTGTAAGAGCGCAATAGATTGTATTCGTCCCCGTGCGCTCTAAATATTGCAATAGATTTTTCGATTTCTTGTATTGCATCAGCATATCTATGCTGAAACATGTAGAGCTTTCCGTATAGGAACTTTATTTCGCCAAACTTCAGTGTGTTAGGTTGCTCAGTGTCGACAAGCTGATGCAGAATCCCTTCTGCATCATTGTAGCGGTGCTCTAGCACCGCTAGGTGCGCAAGTCGTAGAGCAACTTCCCTTTGAGACTCATTTATGCCTTTTTCAGACACTACAGATTTAAGATCATTGATTCGCTTTGCTACACGATGATGTTTCCCATTCTCCAGCTCTACATCAATCAACGCTAAGTAGAGTTCTACCAGTTCCTGTTCAGTCGCGGCGTCGGGAAAGAAAATAGGTGGATCTTGGTTTAGCAGGATAAGAATGCTGATAGCGTCAATGGCGCTGTCTAGATTGCTCCCGCCTCGCCGCGCAGCTTCGCCGGCAAGTTGCGCTGTGAAGTATTGTGTTTTTGTGTTTAGGGATTTTTTATTTTCTATAATCGATATAATTTTTCCTGACCTTGTAATGCGCCCTTCGTCGTATAGTAATTTTGCGTACTCTAGGTAACGGCTTTCAATGAATTCTTGATTTATCTGTTCTATGTAATTATTAAAAAAACTTGTTACTGGAATTATAGACGCAAGTATTGCTGACGGAATACCCACGTATGTGAGTACCTTTTGAAATATCTGTAGCGCGCGCTCGTACCATGGGTGCTCTTTGGCTGGCAATGCCGCTTCTAAAATGTGGCGAATCTGTTTCAGTTCGCGGTTCTGAATGGCAGTGTCTAAAGGGTGTCGTCTGGCTACAAAGCGAGAGCGGACTCCCGTAATCTGTTTCTTGCAATGTCTCATCCTCAGCACCATGAATGTGTTTCATGTATTCATCGGGCGGAGATATTTATCTCAATTAATAGTAGGAGCTAGTCGCGTTGCCTTATGAGGCGCGGCATTCAGATATAAGTGGGTGAGACTGCATTGCATCCCCCGGTTGTGTGCATACGAGTAAAGAATCTACGTTGACGCATTGCGGTGTTAGTTACTAGTGAAATTCTAGAGTATCCACCACGGAATCAAAGGGAGCTTTTTCTGGTGTTTCTCGTCGTAATATCAGCGATATTTTGATCTGGTCTCATAGATAAGAACCTCGTTCCTGCATTCCGATTTCTGGCCATACTGATCGGAGGTGCCCAGAATTAGCAGTTTGAATGGAAAGGGATTGCAGGTGGTCACTGGCGGACAGGCGAGGTTGAGTTATTCAAGTACCTCGAAAGTGCGTAAGCACTTTACTTGCCTCCGCCCACAAAAAAAAGGCCCCGCCGTTTCCGGCAGGGCCTTTCTCATTCCGGGGCGCCGGCTCTCACCGACACCCTCTAACGTAAGCGGCGGTTACGCCGCCTTCATCAGGCTGCGCAGCACGTAGTGCAGGATGCCGCCGTTCTTGTAGTACTCCGCCTCGTCGGCGGTATCGATGCGGCACAGCACCGGCACCTGCTCACTCTTGCCGTCGGGGCGGTGGATGGTCAGCGTCAGCTCCATGCGCGGCTTGATGCCGCCGGCCACGCCGGTCACGTCGAAGGTCTCCTCGCCGGTCAGCTTCAGGGTGTGGCGGCTGGTGCCCTCCTTGAACTGCAGCGGCAGCACGCCCATGCCCACCAGGTTGGAGCGGTGGATGCGCTCGAAGCTCTCCACGATCACGGCTTTGACGCCCAGCAGGCGGGTGCCCTTGGCGGCCCAGTCGCGCGACGAGCCGGTGCCGTACTCCTTGCCGCCGATGATCACCAGCGGCACGCCCTCGTCGGCGTACTGCATGGCGGCATCGTACATCGGCATCACCTTGCCGTCGGGCAGGTGGCGGGTCACGCCGCCCTCGGTGCCCGGCGCGATCTCGTTCTTGATGCGGATGTTGGCGAAGGTGCCGCGCATCATCACTTCATGATTGCCGCGCCGCGCGCCGTAGGAGTTGAAGTCCAGCGGCCGCACCTGATGCTCCAGCAGGTAGTCGCCCGCCGGGCTCTCCTTCTTGATGGAGCCGGCCGGGGAGATGTGGTCGGTGGTGATGGAATCGCCCAGCATGGCCAGGGCGCGGGCGCCGGTGACGTCGGCGATCGGCTCCGGGTCGGCCTTCATCTCGGTGAAGAACGGCGGGTACTGCACATAGGTCGACGACGGGTTCCACAGGTAGGTCATGCCGGAGCCGGTGTCGATCTTCTGCCATTCCTCGGGGCCCTCGAAGACGTTCGAGTAGCGCGCCTTGAACATCGCCGGGGTCAGGGAGTCGCCGATGGTCTGCTCGATCTCCTTGTTGGTCGGCCAGATGTCCTTCAGGTAGACGGGCTTGCCGTCCTTGCCGGTGCCCAGCGGGTCCTTGTAGAGGTCGACCTTCAGGGAGCCGGCCAGGGCGTAGGCCACCACCAGCGGCGGCGAGGCCAGGTAGTTCAGCTTCACCATCGGGTGGACGCGGCCCTCGAAGTTGCGGTTGCCGGAGATCACCGCGGCGACCGACAGGTTGCCGTCCTCGATGGCCTTCTGCACCGGCGCGTTCAGCGGGCCGGAGTTGCCGATGCAGGTGGTGCAGCCATAGCCGACCAGCTCGAAGCCCAGGGCGTCGAGGGGCTCCTGCAGGCCGGCGGCCAGAAGGTAGTCGGTGACCACCTGGCTGCCCGGGGCCAGCGAGGTCTTCACCCAGGGCTTGGTGGTCAGGCCCTTTTCATGCGCCTTCTTGGCCAGCAGGCCGGCGGCGATCAGCACCGCCGGGTTGGAGGTGTTGGTGCACGAGGTGATCGCCGCGATCACCACGTCGGCCGGGTCCAGGGTGTCGTCGCTCCCTTCCAGCGGTTGCGCCGTGCCGCCGCCCATCTCGGTCAGGGTGGCCTCGGCGGAGGCCTTCACGCCGGACAGCGCCACCCGGTCCTGCGGGCGCTTCGGCCCGGCCAGGCTCGGCTCGACGGTGCTCAGGTCCAGCTCCAGGGTGTCGGTGAACACCGGGTCGGGCGTCGAGGAATCGCGCCACATGCCCTGGGCCTTGGCGTAGGCTTCCACCAGGGCGACGCGCTCGGGGTCGCGGCTGGTGAAGGTCAGGTAGCGGATGGTCTCCTCGTCGACCGGGAAGATGCCGCAGGTGGCGCCGTATTCCGGCGCCATGTTGCCGATGGTCGCCTGGTCGGCCAGGGTCAGGTGGTCCAGGCCGTCGCCGTAGAACTCGACGAACTTGCCGACCACGCCCTTGGCGCGCAGCATCTGCACCACGGTCAGCACCAGGTCGGTGGCGGTGGTGCCTTCCTTCATGCGGCCGGTCATCCGGAAGCCGACGACCTCGGGGATCAGCATGGAAACCGGCTGGCCCAGCATGGCCGCCTCGGCCTCGATGCCGCCGACGCCCCAGCCCAGCACGGACAGGCCGTTGACCATGGTGGTGTGGCTGTCGGTGCCGACCAGGGTGTCCGGGTAGGCTACCGTCTTGCCGTCCTCGTCCTTGGTCCACACGACCTGGGACAGGTATTCCAGGTTCACCTGGTGGCAGATGCCGGTCCCCGGCGGCACGACGCGGAAGTTGTCGAAGGCGGACTGGCCCCAGCGCAGGAAGGCGTAGCGTTCGCCGTTGCGCTCGAACTCCATCTCGACGTTCTTCTTGAAGGCGTCGTCGGTGCCGTAGTTGTCGACCATCACCGAGTGGTCGATGACCAGGTCCACCGGCGACAGCGGGTTGATCTTCTTGGGGTCGCCGCCCAGCTTGTCCAGCGCCTCGCGCATCGCCGCCAGGTCGACCACGGCGGGCACGCCGGTGAAGTCCTGCAGCAGCACGCGGGCCGGGCGGTAGGCGATCTCGCGGTCGGAGCGCTTGTCCTTCAGCCACTGGCCGATGGCGCGCACGTCGTCGACGGTCACGCTGCTGCCGTCCTCGAAGCGCAGCAGGTTCTCCAGCAGCACCTTCAGGGAATAGGGCAGGCGGGCGACGTCGCCGATCTCGGCTTCGGCGGCCGCCAGGCTGTAGTAGCTGTAGGTCTTGCCGCCGACTTTCAGGTCGCGGCGGGTCTTCAGGGTATCTTTGGGAGGCATGAGCATCTCTCCTTCGGTTGCGTTGGGCCGCGCCGGATGACCTGTTGCCCGGCGCCGCCGCCCTCAAGGGACAGGCGCGGCGGCAGGGTCGGGTCTCCGACGTGCCCCGCGACCGGTTGCGACCGCTCCGCGGGAGCTCACTTCATGGGAATACGGGCGATAACATACTCTTCGCCAGCGACTTGTCCATGCCGTTTTAACCTGGGGATTCTCTAGGATTCGTGAAGGCTGGCCTGCGATTTTTTCGCGCCCGGGCGGCCCCCGCTAGGCCTGGCGAGCCAGGCGGGTAAGGAAATCGCCGGCGGCGGCGAGCACCGCGTCGCGCTGTTCAAGGTGGGGTTGATGGCCGCAGCCCGCCAGCAGCAGGGTTTCCACCGGCCCGGCGGCCCGTTCGGCGATCAGGCTGACCTGTTCTTCGCTGCCGTAGGCGTCGTCGCGGCCCTGGATCGCCAGGGTCGGGCAGGCGATCCTCGGCAGGTCGCGGCGCATTTCGCAGCCCTGGAAGCCGGGCCGCAGCCAGGTCTCGGTCCAGGCCCGCCACAGGGTTTCCGTCCCGTCGCCGTGGTAGCGCGCCAGGCGGCGGCGGATCTCGCCGGCGCCGGGCTCGGCCGCGGCGGCGCGCACGCCGTCCAGGGTCGCCGCCTCCACCATGATGTGCGGCGCCAGCGCGATACAGGCGGCGGCACGCTCCGGGAAGGCGGCGGCATACTTCAGGGCGATGGTGGCGCCGTCGCTGTGGCCGACCGGGATCGGCCGGTCGATGCCTGGGTCGATACCCGCCGCCGCCAGCACCGCCGGCAGCACCACCGTCGCCTCGTGGTCCAAGTAGTCGCTCCGGCGCGGCAGGGTCAGCGGGGTCGATCTGCCATGGCCCTGGCGCTCGTAGACCAGCGCCGGCAGGCCGGTCAGGGTGGCGAGGTCTTCCGGAAATCCCTTCCACTGGCCGATCGACCCCAGCGCCTCGTGCAGGAACACCAGAAATGGAACGCCGTTCTGCCGGGCGTTCTGCTGCACAGAACGCAGGGGGGCGCCCGCCGGGACGATGCGCCGGGCGGCGAGGCGCAGGCCGGCGGCCTCTAGCGTGAAATTTTCGCGTGAAATTTCACGGGTCATGTCGGGGCCCGATTCACCTCAGAACCCACCTCAGAAAATGTCCTTGCTGGCGCGCACTTCGTCCTTCACGAACTCGATGGTTTCGCGGATGCGGCGCAGGGTGGCGGTGTTCTCGTGGGCGACGATCCAGAAGGTGCGGGTCAGGGAAAAGGTTTTGCGCAGAACGGGTTGCAGGCCGCTCTGCTCACCGGCCAGGAAGTCCGGCAGGATGCAGATGCCGGCGCCGGCCAGGGTCGCGTTCAACTGGGCGACCAGGTTGGTGCTGGAGATCCGCGGCACCACCTTGCGGCCCAGGATCGGCATGTAGTCCAGCTTGGGATCGAAAATCAGATCCGGGATGTAGCCGATCATCGTGTGGTGGGCCAGGTCGTCCAGGTCGCGGATCGGCGGGTTCTCCTTCAGGTAGTCGGGCGCCGCGTAGAGCCGCAGGTGATAGTCGGTCAGCTTGGAGATCAGCAGCCGCCCGGACTTCGGCCGGGTGATGGCGATGGTCAGGTCGGCCTCGCGCTTGGACAGGCTGATCACCCGCGGCATGGCGACCAGCTGAATCTCCAGCTTGGGGTGGCGGCGCGCCAGCTTGTGGATGCGCGGGGCGAGGAAGAAACTGCCGAAGCCGTCCGGCGCGCCCAGCCGCACCACCCCGTCCAGGGAGTCGTCGCGGCCCTGCAGCTGCGACTGCGCCTGCAGGGTGGTGGTCTCCATCGCCTCGGCCGAGGGCAGCAGGCGCTGGCCCACTTCGGTCAGGCTGTACCCTTTGGGGTTGCGGTCGAACAGGCGCGCGTCGAGCGCCGTCTCCAGCGCGCGGATACGCCGGGCCACGGTCGCGTTGTCGACCTTCAGACCCTTGGCCGCGGTGGTCAGCTGTCCGGTGCGGGCCACGGCGAGGAAGAACTTCAAATCGTCCCAGCGCATGAGTGAGACCTATGGCGAGCTTTCCTGGACGGCGTTTTCTGATAGACTTGCGTTCTTGCAGCCATGCTCGCCGTGTCCTTGCAGAAATGCAAAATGAAAATGACAAAATGGCGGTTTAGGCGCATAGAAGAATGGTCTACGGACAACAGGCGAAAGTGCGGCAGGGCAGGACGCCCGACCGCTGTCAGGTCTTTGGGAGGACGCGTAAAGTGCAGGAACTGAGCCACTTCATCGGCGGCAAGCACGTCAAGGGAACGAGCGGACGCAGCGCCGAGGTTTTCAATCCGGCAACCGGCGAGGTCGAAAAGCGGGTGGCGCTGGCCAGCGCCGCGGAACTGGACGCCGCCGTCGCCAACGCCAAGCAGGCGCAGCCGGCCTGGGCCGCGGTGAACCCGCAGCGCCGCGCGCGCGTGCTGATGAAGTTCGTCGAACTGCTGCACCGTGACATGGACAAGCTGGCCGAGGCGCTGTCGCGCGAGCACGGCAAGACCCTGCCCGACGCCAAGGGCGACGTCATTCGCGGCCTGGAAGTCGCCGAGTTCTGCTTCGGCGCGCCGCACCTGCTGAAGGGCGAGTACACCGGCAACGCCGGCCCGGGCATCGACATCTATTCGATCCGCCAGCCGCTGGGCGTGGTCGCCGGCATCACGCCGTTCAATTTCCCGGCGATGATCCCAATGTGGAAGTTCTGCCCGGCCATCGCCGCGGGCAACGCCTTCATCCTGAAGCCGTCGGAGCGCGATCCCTCGGTGCCGCTGATGCTGGCCGAGCTGATGATCGAAGCGGGCCTGCCGGCCGGCATCCTGAACGTCGTCAACGGCGACAAGGAATCGGTCGACGCCATCCTCGACCATCCGGACATCCAGGCCGTCGGCTTCGTCGGCTCGACGCCGATCGCCGCTTACGTCTACGAGCGCGGCTGCGCCAACGGCAAGCGCGTGCAGTGCTTCGGCGGCGCCAAGAACCACATGATCATCATGCCCGATGCCGACCTGGACCAGGCCGTCGACGCGCTGATGGGCGCCGGCTACGGCGCGGCGGGCGAGCGCTGCATGGCGATCTCGGTGGCCGTGCCGGTCGGCGAGCAGACCGCCGACAGGCTGATGGAACGCCTCGTCCCGCGGGTCGAGAGCCTGAAGATCGGTCCCTACACCGCCGGCAACGACGTCGACATGGGCCCGCTGGTCACCGCCGCGGCGCGTGACCGGGTGAAGGGCCTGGTCGACAGCGGCGTGGCGCAGGGCGCCGAGCTGGCGGTCGACGGTCGCGATTTCAAGATGCAGGGCTACGAGAACGGCTACTTCATCGGCGGTTGCCTGTTCGACAAAGTGACCACCGACATGGACATCTACAAGGAAGAGATCTTCGGGCCGGTGCTCTCGGTCGTGCGCGCCAAGGACTATGACGCCGCCGTCGACATGACGATGACCAACCCTTACGGCAACGGCACGGCGAGCTTCACCCGCGACGGCGACGCGGCGCGCGATTTCTGCGACCGCATCAACGTCGGCATGGTCGGCGTGAACGTGCCGATCCCGGTGCCACTGGCCTATTTCACTTTCGGCGGCTGGAAAGCCTCCGGCTTCGGCGATCTGAACCAGCATGGCCCGGACGGTTTCCGCTTTTACACGCGGACCAAGACGGTCACCTCGCGCTGGCCTTCGGGCCTGAAGGAAGGGGCGGAGTTCTCCATCCCGACGATGAAATAGGCACCTGGGAAGCAGGAGCCTGGGTAACGGGCGCTGCGATCACTGCGAGGGATCGGGGGACAGCGCCTGGAGTATTGATCTTTCGGTCAAAGACCGCATAGTTCTTGCGACCGCTTTCCGGGCGGCAGAATGCCGCTAAAACACTAAAGACAAACCGGAAAGCTTTAAGGGAGGCCCAGCTGCGTGATGGCAGATCCATCAGAGCTGCGCGCGAGTCAGACGGCCAGTCAGGCGATCCTGGGGGACGCTGAAAGCGGCTGTGCGCAGAGCATCGGCGGCCCGCCGGCACGGCGGAGCGCTTGCCCATGACCGCGCCGCGGCGTGAGGCGGGCCAGAACGACGCTGGCCAGAATGACGCGGGCCGGAACGACGCGGGCCGGAATGACGCAGGGCAGAACGGAGCGGGACTCCCGCCGGCCTCCTGCGACACCTTCCCCAAGCTGCTGGAGCATCACCGCAAGACGCGCCCCGCCCGCGCGGCGATCCGCGAGAAGGACTTCGGCATCTGGCAGACCCATAGCTGGAGCGAGGTGGCCGATGAGGTCCGCGCCCTGGCCGCCGGGCTGTTCTCCCTGGGCGTGAAGCGCGGCGACAAGGTGGCCATCGTCGGCGACAACCGCCCGCGGCTGTATTGGACGATGACGGCGGTGCAGGTGCTGGGCGGCGTGCCGGTGCCACTGTATCAGGACTCGGTGGCCGAGGAGATGGCCTACGTGCTGGAGCATGCCGAGGCGCGCTTCGCCGTGGTCGAGGATCAGGAGCAGGTCGACAAGCTGCTGGAGGTGATGGCGCGCTGCCCGATCCTGGAGCAGATCGTCTACGATCAGTCGCGCGGCCTGCGCCACTACACCCAGCCCTTCCTGCACCACTTCGACGCGGTGCAGGCCGAGGGGCGCGACTACAACAAGATCCATCCGGACTTTTATGAGGAGGAGGTCGCGCGCAGCAAAGGCGCCGACCCGGCGGTGATCCTCTATACCTCCGGCACCACCGGCAAGCCGAAGGGCGTCGTCCTCAGCTTCGACAACGTCATCCAGACGGCGGCCAACGGCGTCAAGCTGGAGAACCTCACCGACCGCGAGGAGTCGATGGCCTACCTGCCGATGGCCTGGGTCGGCGACCATATCTTCTCCTACGGCCAGAGCTATGTCGCCGGCTTCTGCGTGGCCTGCCCGGAATCCAGCGCCACGGTGATGCAGGACCTGCGCGAGCTGGGGCCGACCTACTTCTTCGCCCCGCCGCGCATTTTCGAGAACATCCTGACCACGGTGATGATCCGCATGGAGGATGCCAGCAGCCTGAAGCGCGGCATGTTCCGTTTCTTCATGGGCCTGGCGCGGCGCAGTGGCTGTCAGATCCTGGACGGCAAGCCGGTCGGTCTCGGCGACCGCCTGCTGTATGCCCTCGGCCGGCTGCTGGTCTACGGCCCCCTCAAGAACACCCTGGGCTTCACGCGTATCCGCCTGGCCTACACCGCCGGCGAAGCGATCGGCCCGGACATCTTCGACTTCTACCGCTCGCTGGGCGTGAACCTGAAGCAGCTCTACGGCTCCACCGAGGCCAGTGTCTTCATCACCATCCAGCCGGACGGCGAGGTCGCGGCCGACACGGTCGGCAAGCCGGCCATCGGCGTCGAGATCAAGATCGCCGAGAGCGGCGAGGTGATGTTCCGCAGCCCCGGCGTGTTCGTCGAGTATTTCAAGAATCCCGAGGCGACGGCCGAAACCAAGACGCCGGACGGCTGGGTGCACACCGGCGATGCCGGTTTCTTCGACGACAACGGCCACCTGAAGATCATCGACCGCGCCAAGGACGTGGGCCGCGTGAACGACGGCGGCCTCTTTGCGCCGAAATACATCGAGAACAAGCTGAAGTTCTTCCCCGACATCAAGGAGGCGGTAGCCTACGGCCACGAGCGCGACTTCTGCACCGCCTTCATCAACATCGATCTGGTGGCGGTCGGCAGTTGGGCGGAGCGCAACAACATCGCCTACGGCAGCTACCAGGAACTGACGGCCCATCCGCAGGTCATCGACATCATCAAGGGCCACATCGAGACGGTGAACCGCGACCTCGCCGCCGACCCGCGGCTGGCGAGCTGCCAGATCCACCGCTTCCTGGTGCTGCACAAGGAACTGGATGCCGACGACGGCGAGCTGACGCGCACCCGCAAAGTGCGCCGCAGCTTCGTCGCCGAGCGCTACAAGCCGCTGGTCGACGCGCTCTATTCCGATGCCACCTCGGCCTACATCGAAACCGAGGTAACCTTCGAGGACGGCCGCAAGGGCATGATCAAGGCCGACCTGCAGATCGTCGACGTCGATACCCAGCCGGTGCCCCCGGCGCTGAAGAAGGCGAGCTGATGGGGAGGGTATTTGACCGCTACTCGCTTGTCATGCTCGGGCTTGACCCGAGCATCCAGGGCGACCGCTCCCTCGCTTGCCCCTGGACCCTCGCAACAAGTGCGAGGGTGACGGCCGGAGAGGGCACGCAGATGCCAATGGATCCCGGGGTCAAGCCCCGGGATGACAGCGGTGTGGGCATGACAGTAGGTGTTCTCGTGCGAGGGAATGCCGCATGACCTACGGCGAAAAGCACATCGGTGACACGTTGCTGAAGGTCGACAACATCACCCTCGCCTTCGGCGGGGTGAAGGCGCTGAGCGACATTTCCTTCGAGATCCGCCAGCACGAGATCCTGGCGATCATCGGGCCGAACGGCGCCGGCAAGACCTCCATGCTGAACGTCATCAACGGCTTCTATCATCCCCAGCAGGGCCGCATCGAGTTCCGCGGCGTCGAGCGCAAGGCGATGCGGCCCCACCTGGCGGCCAAGCAGGGCATCGCGCGTACCTTTCAGAACGTCGCGCTGTTCAAGGGCATGTCGACCCTGGACAACATCATGACCGGGCGCATCCTGAAGATGAAATGCAACATCTTCCAGCAGGCGCTTTACTGGGGCGCCAACCAGCGCGAGGAAATCGAACACCGCGAAGCGGTCGAGAAGATCATCGACTTCCTGGAGATCGAGGCAATCCGCAAGACCCCGGTGGGCCGGCTGCCCTATGGCCTGCAGAAGCGCGTCGAGCTGGCGCGCGCCCTGGCAATGGAGCCGGACCTGCTGCTGCTGGACGAGCCGATGGCCGGCATGAACGTCGAGGAGAAAGAGGACATGTGCCGCTTCATCCTGGACGTCAACGACGAGTTCGGCACCACCATCGCCCTCATCGAACACGACATGGGCGTGGTGATGGACATCTCCGACCGCGTGGTGGTGCTGGACTATGGCCGCAAGCTGGCCGACGGCCCGCCCGACACGGTGCGCGCCAACAAGGACGTCATCGATGCCTATCTCGGCGTCAGTCATTAGGAGCCGGCGAGGATGAATCCCACCGCCACACGTTTCGGTATCTGGACGGCCCTGGTGCCGCTGATGATTACGCTGCTCGGCCTCGCCCTGCAGGGGCTCGCTCTCGTCGTGCCCAGCATGTTCTTCGACTGGGCGTTTTATCTGGAGGTCCTGACCGCAGGCCTGCTGCAGGGGGTGCTCTATTCCCTGGTGGCGCTGGGCTTCGTGCTGATCTTCAAAGCCTCCGGCGTGTTCAACTTCGCCCAGGGATCGATGGTGCTGTTCGCCGCGCTCACCATGGTCGGCTTCATCGAGATGGGGCTGCACTGGACGCTGGCCTTCGTCGTCACCGCCGGCGTCATGGTGCTGCTCGCCATCACGGTGGAGAAGGTGGTGCTGCGCCCGCTGGTGAACCAGCCGCACATCATCCTGTTCATGGCGACCATCGGCATCTTCTACTTCCTCGACGGCTTCGGTCAGATGCTGTGGGGGTCCGACGTGAAGGTTCTGGACATCGGCATTCCGAAGGCCGGGGCGACGATTCTGACCAACGGCTTCGATTACGGCATCCAGATAAATTCCTTCGATCTGGTGGCGGCGCTGGTCGGTGCCGTACTGGTCGCGGTGCTGGCGGTGTTCTTCCAGTACACCCGCGTCGGCCGCGCCCTGCGCGCGGGGGCCGACGACCACCAGGCGGCGCTGTCCGTCGGCATTCCGCTGAAGACCATCTGGGCCATCGTGTGGTCGGTGGCCGGCATCGTCGCGCTGGTCGCCGGCATCATGTGGGGCTCCAAGGCCGGCGTGCAGTTCTCCCTGGCGCTGATCGCCTTGAAGGCGCTGCCGGTGCTGATCCTGGGCGGCTTCACCTCGATCCCCGGTGCCATCGTCGGCGGGCTCATCATCGGTGCCGGCGAACAGGTGGCGGAGGTCTTTCTCGGCTCCCTGGTCGGCGGCGCGATCCAGGAGTGGTTCGCCTACATGCTGGCCCTGGCTTTCCTGCTGTTCCGGCCGCAGGGCCTGTTCGGCGAACGCATCATCGAGCGGATTTAGCCCCATGCTGTATCGCGAAGCCGGCCAGTTCAAGACCAGCTACACCGCCGACCAGGCGATCTTCCCGATCCGCCAGGACCGTGTCGCCCTGCTGATCTTCGGCCTCGTCGCCGTCTTCGCGGTGCCGGCCCTGTCCAGCAACTACTTCCTCGAGACCATCTTCGTGCCCTTTCTGGTCTTCGCCCTGGCGGCGATCGGCCTCAACATCCTGACCGGCTACTGCGGCCAGCTGTCGCTCGGCACCGGCGGCTTCATGGCCTGTGGCGCCTTCTTCTCCTACAAGCTGGCGACGGCCTTCCCGGATCTGCACATCGTCGCCGTCTTCCTGCTCGGCGGCCTGGGCACCGCGGCGGTCGGCGTGCTGTTCGGGCTGCCCAGCTTGCGCATCAAGGGCTTCTACCTGGCGGTGGCGACGCTGGCGGCGCAGTTCTTCCTGGTGTGGATGTTCAACAAGTTTCCCTGGTGGACCAACTACAGCCCCTCCGGCGTCATCTCGGCGCCGCCGCGCGACATCCTGCCCGGCTTCGCGGTCACCGGCTCGGGCGGCGACCCGGCGGTGAAGTACCTCTTCCTGCTGGTCCTGGTGGCGGTGCTGGCGCTGGTCGCCAAGAACCTGGTGCGCAGCCGCATCGGCCGTTCCTGGATGGCGATCCGCGACATGGACATCGCCGCCGAGATCATCGGCATCCGTCCGCTGTGGGCCAAGCTGTCGGCCTTCGCCGTCAGCTCCTTTTTCATCGGCATCGCCGGCGCGCTGTGGGCCTTCGTCTACACCGGCTCGGTCGAGGCGCTGGCGTTCCAGATCGACCGTTCGTTCCAGGTGCTGTTCATGGTCATCATCGGCGGCATGGGCTCGATCCTCGGCTCCTTCCTGGGCGCCGCCTTCATCGTGCTGCTGCCGATCCTGCTGAGCAACGCGCCGGCGGTGCTGGGTCTGCAGATCCGCGTGGAGATGATCTCGCACCTGGAGTTCATGATTTTCGGCGGCCTGATCATCTTCTTCCTCATCGTCGAGCCGCACGGGTTGGCGCGGCTGTGGCAGATCGGCAAGGAGAAGCTCAGGCTGTGGCCGTTCCCCTATTGAGGGCGCGGTGTTAGCCTGACCGGTAAATAACCAAGGCCCGCAAGACAGCGGGCCGGATAAAAAGGGAGGACCCTAGAATGAAATTGAAAAGTTTAGGTCTCGCCGCGCTGGCCGCGGCGATCCTGGCGGGGCCCGTCACGGTGCCGCAGGCGCATGCCCAGGAACAGTTCGTGCCCCTGCTGGTCTACCGCACCGGCCCCTACGCGCCCAACGGCATCCCCATCGCCGACGGCTTCAACGACTACATGCAGCTGGTCAACACCCGTGACGGCGGCATCAACGGCGTGAAGTATGCCTGGGAAGAGTGCGAGACCCAGTACAACAACGATCGCGGCGTGGAATGCTACGAGCGCCTGAAGGCCAACGGCCCGACCGGCGCCAGCGTGGTGAACCCCTATTCGACCGGCATCACCTACGCGCTGATCGAACGCGCCACCAACGACAAGGTCCCGGTGCTGTCCATGGGCTATGGCCGCGCCGACGCCTCGGACGGCACGGTGTTCCCCTACGTCTTCACCATGCCGATCACCTACTGGGCCGGCGCCGACGTGATGGTGCAGTACGCCGCCAAGGAATCCGGCGGCAGCCTGCAGGGCAAGAAGGTCGCCCTAGTCTATCACGACTCCGCCTACGGCAAGGAGCCGATCGCCACGCTGGAGCGTCTGGCCAAGGAAGAGGGCTTCAGCCTGAGCCTCTATCCGGTGCCCCATCCGGGCCTGGAGCAGAAAGCGACCTGGCTGCAGATCGGCCGTCAGCTGCGGCCCGACTGGGTCTTCATGTGGGGCTGGGGCGTGATGAACTCGACCGCCATCAAGGAGGCCGCGGCCGTTGGCTTCCCGATGGAGAAGTTCATCGGTGTGTGGTGGTCCGGCGCCGAGGCCGACGTGATCCCGGCCGGCGACGCGGCCAAGGGCTACAAGTCTCTGAACATCACCGGCGTCGGCACCGCCGCGCCGATCTTCCGGGATATCGAGAAGATGTATGCCGACGGCAACGGCGCCGCCGACAAGGCCAACATCGGCACGGTGCTGTACAACCGTGCCTTGGTGAACGCCTTCTACTACACCGAGGCCATCCGCATCGCCCAGGCCGAGTTCGGCGTGAAGCCGCTGACCGGCGAGCAGATCCAGTGGGGCATGGATCGCCTGGATATCACCCAGGACATGGTCGACAAGGCCGGCATGGCCGGCCTGATGAGCCCGGTGAAGATCACCTGCGCAGACCACGAGGGCGGCGGCTCGGCCGTGGTCCAGCAGTGGGACGGGTCCAAGTGGACGGCGATCACCGACTTCATCGCGCCGCGCCGCGACGCGTTGCGGCCGGCCTATGAGGCTTCGGCGGCGCAGTATGCTGCCGAGAAAGGCCTGACGCCGCGCAGCTGCAGCTGAGTGAGTTGACGACCGGGGGAAGGGGCGGCCGCTTGCGGCCGTCCCCGACCCGGCCCTTTCGATGTCGAGCGCCTGAACCGGATCGATGCCATGAGCGAAGCCGCCAGTCTCACCAGCCAATCCCGGTCCAGCGCCGCCGCCACGGCGGCGCCGATCCTGGCGGTGAACAACATCGAGGTGATCTACGATCACGTCATCCTGGTGCTGAAGGGCGTCTCGCTGGAGGTGCCGAAAGGCGGCATCGTCGCCCTGCTGGGCGCCAACGGCGCCGGCAAGACCACCACCCTGAAGGCGATCTCCAACCTGCTGCGCGCCGAGCGCGGCGAGGTCACCAAGGGCTCCGTCGAATTCGAGGGCGCGCGTGTCGACGCGCTGACCCCTAACGACCTGGTGAAGACCGGCGTGGTGCAGGTGATGGAGGGGCGCCACTGCTTCGAACACCTGACCATCGAAGAAAATCTTCTGACCGGCGCCTACACCCGCAGGGACGGGCGCGGCGCGATCCAGGCCGACCTCGAACTGGTTTACGACTATTTCCCGCGCCTGAAGCAGCGGCGCACGTCGATGGCCGGCTACACCTCCGGCGGTGAGCAGCAGATGTGCGCCATCGGCCGCGCGCTGATGTGCCGGCCGAAGATGATCCTGCTCGACGAGCCGTCCATGGGCCTTGCGCCCCAGTTGGTCGAGAGCATCTTCGAGACGGTGAAGCGCCTGAACGACGACGAGGGCGTGTCCTTCCTGCTGGCCGAACAGAACACCAACGTGGCGCTGCGCTACGCGCGCTACGGCTATATCCTGGAGAACGGCCGCGTGGTGCTGGACGGTGCCGCCGACAAGCTGCGCGAGAACGAGGACGTGAAGGAATTCTACCTCGGCCTCTCCGCCGGCGGGCGCAAGTCCTACCGCGACGTGAAGCATTACAAGCGGCGCAAGCGCTGGCTATAACAGCATCATGGAACACTACGACGCCCTGGAGACGCGCAGTCCGGAAGAGCGGGAAACGGCCCTGATGGCGGCGCTGCCGCGCCAGATCGCCCATGCCAAGGCCAAGGCGCCGGGCTACGGCGAGATCCTGGCCGATGTCGATGCCGCCGCGGTGACCGGGCGCGCGGCGCTGGCGACGCTGCCGGTCACCCGCAAGTCGGATCTTATCGAGCGCCAGGCGGCGGCGGCGCCCTTCGGCGGGCTGTCGGCGGCAACGGCCGCAGACGGCGCGCACCTCTTCGCCTCGCCCGGGCCGATCTATGAATTCGAGACCGCGCGGCCCGGCTTCTGGCGCATCGAGCGCGCGCTTTTCGCCGCCGGGTTCCGCGCCGGCGACGTGGTGCACAACTGCTTTGCCTATCACCTGACGCCGGGCGGCTGGATGCTGGACGGCGCCGCCCGCGCCCTCGGCTGCGCCGTCATTCCCGGTGGCGTCGGCAACGCCGAGCAGCAGGTCCAGGCGATCGCCCACTTCCGGCCCGCCGGCTACACCGGCACGCCGGACTTTCTGAAGGTGCTGCTCGACAAGGCGGTGGAACTGGGCAGCGACGTCAGTTCGATCACCCGGGCGCTGGTTTCCGGCGGCGCCCTGTTCCCGGCGCTGCGCCAGGCCTATGCCGAACGCGGGGTCGCCGTGCTGCAATGCTACGCCACCGCCGACCTGGGCCTCATCGCCTACGAGTCCGAGGCGCGCGAGGGCATGATCCTGGACGAGGAGATCATCGTCGAGATCCTGCGCCCCGGCACCGGCGACCCGCTGCCCGAGGGCGAGGTCGGCGAGGTGGTGGTGACCACGCTCAACCCCGACTATCCGCTGATCCGCTTTGCCACCGGCGATCTCTCGGCGGTCCTGCCGGGCACCAGCCCCTGCGGGCGTACGGCGCCGCGCCTCAAGGGCTGGATGGGTCGCGCCGACCAGGCGACCAAGGTGAAGGGCATGTTCGTGCAGCCGGCCCAGGTCGCCCAGGTGCTGAAGCGCCACGGCGAGATCGCCCGCGCCCGCCTGGTGGTGACCCGGCAGGGCGACAGCGACGCCATGACCCTGCTCTGCGAGTTGGCGGAGAGCGACGCCGGGCTGACGGCGGCCATCGCCGCCAGCCTGCAGGACGCCTGCAAGCTGAAAGGTATGGTGGAACGGGTCGATCCGGGCAGCCTGCCCAACGACGGCAAGGTCATCGACGACCAGCGCCGCTACGACTGAGCCCCCTCGCCTCGCTCTGTCCCGACGCCTCGATCCGCCCTAACGCCTTGGCCGGCATACCTTTCCGAACGGTAATGAGAAATCACATTGTCGCCGCATTTGCGGCCAGATGCCGACACCTTCGGTTCTTAGCTTCATCGTTACGGAGACTTCCCCTCTCTGTAGAGGAGCCCCAGCCCTCCTAAGATGCCCCAAACCGGCTGGCACTAAGAGGGGGCGGCCAACTGCCCCGACCTAGCGTGGCCGCCCCTGATTTTCTAACGAAAAGCTCCAACTGCGGGCGGTCGCGACCCCAAGCCAAGCGGGACCGTCCGTTTTCTTTTTGTCGGTTGGCACTCTCCCTTGGTCCCACTCCCCTTTTGTCCCACTCCAATGACCTGTTGACGTTGCGATTAGGCAACGGCGAGAATCCTTCCTGCGATCCGTAGAACGGAAAGACGGCAAGGCAGACATCGGGGGAGGGGCTGGGATGGCGAAGATCGCGGCGGCGTGCGCGCTGGGTCTTCTGACGGGGCTGCTGGTCGGCCTGTCGACTGCTGGGGTGACGGCCTCGGTGGTGTCCGCCGCCCTGGCGATGGCTGCCGGCGTCATGGCGCTTACCGGGATCACCAATCCGTTCCTGCCGAAAGGCGAAAACGCGGCGGCGCGCTCCGCCGGCCACGACTGGGCGGTCTTCTGCTTCGCGGTGGTGACCGTTGCCGGGCTGGGCGGCGGCCTGTGGATGCGCACCCACGACACCCTGTCGCCGACGCCGGGCGAACTGGTCGCCCGCTGGCAGGCGGCCGGCTTCGAGGCGGCGGAAGCGCGCAGGATCGTCACGGCGCAGCTCGGCGCTGCGGCTGGTGGCGGGGACGGCAAGGGGCCGGCCCTGGTCAAGACCGCCACGGTGCTGTTCTCCGGTGACGCGGCCACCTGCCAGCGCACCGACCCGGCGCGCGCGCCGGATGCCGCCGAGGCGCGCAACGCCTGGTCGCTGGCCCCCGACCCCTGGCCGGCGCTGGCGAAGAACTTGGCTGACCAGCCGAAAGCCGGCCTGCAGGCGGTGTGGACCGGCCTCTGCGGAGATGTGAAATGAGCGGCCTTTTCTATCGCAGCCTCGCGGTAGCAGCGCTCTGTTGCCTCTGCGCACAGGCGGTTTCGGCCAAGCCCTCGGCGGATACGGTGCGCAAAGCCGCCGCCTCGGTCGTCCGGGTGATGGCCGACGGCTGTCCCGGGGCGCAGGGCGCGCGGGTCGGCAGCGGCTTCGTCTGGGTCGAGGCGCATCAGGTGGTCACCGCCCTGCACGTGGTGGCGGACTGCACCTCCATTACGGTGGAATATGTCGACTCCGGCGTGCAGCGGCGGGCGACGGCGGAGCGCGTGCTGCGCACCGCCGATCTCGCCCTGCTGTCGGTGGCCGATCCGCCTGCGGTGCCTATCCTGTCGCAGATGGCGAAGGCCGGTGAGCAGGAGGACCTTGCCGCCATCGGCATGCCGCTCAACGTGAAGACCTGGCAGGAAGCCTATGGTGAGCGCGCTCTCAACGTGCGCAAGCTCGACGACATCCTGAATGACGGCGCGCGCCAGCAGATCCGCAATCTTGGTGCGCCGGCGATCGACCTGGAGATCTTCCGGCTGACCGCCGTGGTGAAGCCGGGCTCCTCCGGCGGTCCGGTCATCAATGCCGCGGGGGCGGTGGTCGGGGTGGTCGACGGCGGCCTGGACGGCGGCAATGCCTCGCTGAACTGGGCGGTGCCCGCCGACTTCCTGCGCCATCTGATGGACAGCGCCGAGATGGGCAACGCCGTCGGACTCGGTCCGGCCGCCGCGACGGTCTTTGCTTTCTCGGCACCGGGATCCGAACAGGAAGCCGAAGCGGTCAACCGGGACCTGGCCTGCGGCGGGCGCCGCTACTTCCACCTGGCGACGCGCGACCTGAACGAGATTGTCGATTCCCTGTCGCAGCCGGGTACCCTCGACGATCCTGCCGGCTTCATCTATCTGGTGGGCATCCTCTCTCAGCACGTTCCGCTCGACGACCTAGCGGCGATCCGTTTCGACCTCTGGGTCGATGGCGAGACCGGCGCGACCATCGCCGTGCCGGCGACCATGCGGGTGCGCGATCAGGCCGGCTTCTGCATCGCCGAGTCGCCGATCAGCGAGGTCGGCCTGATCTTTGCCGGACAGGTGTTCAACCCGGCCGTGACCAACGTGGATTGGGTCTCGAACCAGTTCGAGGCGTCGGTCAGTCAGCTCCTCGGCCTCAGCTACTGCCAGCCGGATCCGATGGCCGTGGAGGACTATCCTCACACGCGGTTCGACGGCCTCATCGCCCGGCGCTTTGGCGCCAATTGCATAAGCGGATACAGCGGCGCCCAGATCTATGGGATCATCGGCCATCTCGGGCGGCTGAATTCCTATGCCGGCATCGTGGCGGTCAACGCCGCTCAGCAGGCGACCGGCGCCTTCGGCGATCCCGAGCAGACCCTGGATTGGGCGGCGGCGGCGCTGGCCGTCCTCATCTCGACCTACCAGATCTGATCCCGACCTGAGCCGGACTTGAGCCCGCCCCGGTCCGGGCCGATCGGGACGGCGGCTTTTTTTCGACCGGCGATCTGCTATACCGGCGGCCAAGCCGCTGCGCCTCCGCAACGGCCCTCGCCCCTTTTCCGACGGTCCGATCCCAGCGCATGACACTCTTCGCATGACGATTTTCGAAGGACAGTCCCTGCAGTGCCGGCGCGGCGGCCGCGACGTCTTCGCCGGGCTGTCGTTTGCCGTGCCGGCGGGCGGCGCGCTGCTGCTGACCGGTCCCAACGGCTCGGGCAAGTCCAGCCTGCTGCGTCTCATGGCCGGGCTGCTGAAGCCGGCCGCCGGGGCGCTGCTGTGGGACGGCCGGCCGATCGCCGAGGACGCGGAGGCGCACGCCCGCCGCCTGCACTACCTGGGCCACCTCGACGCCGTGAAGCCGGTGCTCAGCGTGGCGGAAAACCTGCGTTTCTGGGCCGATCTGCGCGGCGGCGGCCTGGCCCTCGACGCCGCCCTGGCAGCCTTCGCCCTCACCGATCTGGCGGCGGTGCCGGGGCGCCTGCTGTCGGCCGGCCAGCGCCGCCGCCTGGCGCTTGCCCGTCTGGTCGCCGCGCCGGCCGAGTTGTGGCTGCTGGACGAACCCTCGGTCGGCCTCGACCATGCCTCGGTCGGCCGTCTGGCCGCCGCCATCGCCGACCACCGCGCCGGCGGCGGGCGGGTCGTGGTGGCGACCCATACCGCGCTAGACCTCGGCGATCCCATCCGGCTGTCGCTCGACGCTCTGGCGCCGCCGCCGCTGCCCGAGATGGTCTGGTAAGGGGATGGTCCGGTGAGCGGCTTTCTCCTCGTCATCGCGCGCGACCTGCGCCTCGCCCTGCGCCAGCGCGCCGACGCCTGGCTGGCGGTGCTGTTTTTCGTGCTGACCGCGGCGCTGTTTCCCTTCGGCGTCGGGCCGGAACCCAACCTGCTGGCGCGCATCGCCCCGGGCATCATCTGGGTGGTCGCGCTGCTCGCCGTGCTGCTGTCGCTGGAACGGCTGTTTCTGGCGGACTACGAGGACGGCAGCCTGGAACAGCTGCTGCTCTCGCCGCTGCCGCTGGAACTGGCGGTGCTGGCCAAGGTGCTGGCCCACTGGCTGACCACCGGACTGCCGCTGATCGCCGCGGCGCCGCTGCTGGCGGTGCTGTTCCACATGGACCTCGCCGGCCTGGGCGTGCTGATGCTGGCGATGCTGCTGGGCACCCCGATCCTCAGCCTGGTCGGCGCGGTCGGCGCGGCGCTGACCCTGGGGGCAAGGCGCGGCGGCGTGCTGATCCCGCTGCTGGTGCTGCCGCTCTACATTCCCGCCCTCATCTTCGGCGTCGGCGCCACCGACGCCGCCCTGCAGGGCGTGGCCGCGCGGCCCCACCTGCTGCTGCTGGGGGCGGTGCTGCTGGTCATGCTGGTGATCACTCCGCTGGCCGGGGCCGCCGCCCTGCGCCAGGCCCTGGAATGAGAACGGGAATAAAGTCCCATATCGGGACGTAAGAAAGCCGCAGCGGCGTTATGAACCGGCGAGAAGCGCGCGGTCGGGGCTGGCATGATTTGGGTCAAGGCACTAGATAAATTGAGCCATTAGGAAAGCAGCTATGCACCGTTTCGCAAACCCGGCGCGCTTTACCCGCCTCGCAGACCGCATCCTGCCGTTCGCCGCGGCCGGCACGGTGGTGGCGTTGGGTGTCGGCTTCTATCTGGCGCTCTTCGTCGCGCCGCCCGATTACCAGCAGGGCGAAAGCGTACGCATCATGTACGTCCATGTGCCGGCGGCCTGGATGGCGATGTTCATCTATGTCGCCATCGCGGTGGCCAGCGCCGTGGCGCTGATCTGGCGTCACCCCCTGGCGGACCTGGCGGCCAAGGCCTCCTCGCCGGTCGGCGCCGGTTTCGCCTTCCTCACCCTGGTGACCGGCTCCCTGTGGGGCCGGCCGATGTGGGGTACCTGGTGGGAATGGGACGGCCGCCTGACCTCGATGCTGATCCTGTTTTTCCTCTATCTCGGCCACATGGCGCTGCTGAACGCCTTCGAGGACAGCCAGCGCGGCTACCGCGCGGCGGCGATCCTGGCCCTGGTCGGCGTGGTCAACATCCCGATCATCAAGTTTTCGGTCGACTGGTGGTCGACCCTGCACCAGCCGGCCAGCGTTATGCGCATGGGCGGACCGACGATCCATTCGTCGATGCTATGGCCGCTGCTCATCGTCGCGGTCGGCTTCAAGCTCTACTATCTGACGGTGGTGCTGCTGCGCATGAAGAGCGAACTGATCGCCGCGCGCCTGCGCGCGCTCGATCTGGCGGTGGTGAAGGGCGCCTAGGCTCCAACGGGCCGGGTCGGCCCGGGAAGCGGCGGGAAAGGACGCTGCGCGATTCGGTCGCACTCATGCAAATATGACTGACGGGCGCGGGCTGAGCGCCTAGATTTGCCCTCGAACGGCCGCCGCCGCTAAGGTCGAAGACAAGAAGAATTGGGCCGGAAGGCTTGGGGCCGGAAGGCTTGGGGCCGAAAGGCTTGGGAGAGTGATGGAGAAGGTGACGGCATTTTTTCAGATGGGTGGCTATGCCGCCTTCGTCTGGCCCTCCCTGGGCCTGACGGTGGCGATCATGGCCGGCCTGCTGATCGCGACCCTGCGCCAGTTGCGCCAGCGCCAGCGCCGGCTCGCCGAGCTGGAAGCGGCCGGGGCCCAGCGCCGCCGCCGTGCCGGCGCGCCCCTGGCTGCCGTTTCGGAAGCCGGCGAGGCCCGTTCATGACCCGTAAAAGCCCATGACCCGCAAAAAAAGACGCCTCTATATCGTCGCCGCCGCGCTGCTGGTGTTCGGCAGCGCCACGGCGCTGGTGCTGACCGCGCTGGACGACAGCCTGGACCTGTTCCAGAGCCCGAGCCAGATCATGGCCTCGCCGCCGCCGCCCGCACGCGGCATCCGCCTGGGCGGCCTGGTCGAGGAAGGCACCGTGCTGCGCTCGGCCGACGGCCTGACCGTCAGCTTCCGGGTAACCGACGGCGCCCAGTCGGTGCCGGTGCGCTACCAGGGTATCCTGCCGGACCTCTTCCGCGAGGGCCAAGGCGTCATCACCGTCGGCGCCATGGGCCCCAACGGCACCTTCCTGGCCAACGAGGTGCTGGCCAAGCATGATGAGAACTACATGCCGCGCGAGGTCGTCGACGCGTTGAAGGCCTCCGGGCGGTGGCAGGAAGGCGAGGGGACGTCCCAGTGATCATCGAACTCGGACACTTCGCCCTTATCCTGGCGCTTGCCGCCGCCGTGCTGCAGGGCAGCCTGCCGATGATCGGCGCGGCGCGGGGCGATGCCGCCTGGATGGGGCTGGCCCGGCCGGCGGCGGTCGTGCAGCTGTTCCTGGTGGTCTTCGCCTTCTGCGCGTTGACCCATGCCTACGTGACCTCCGATTTCTCGGTCGCCAACGTGGTGCAGAATTCGCACTCGGCCAAGCCGATGCTCTACAAGATCACCGGCGTGTGGGGCAATCACGAGGGCTCCATGATGCTGTGGATCCTCATCCTCGCGCTCTTCGGCTCGGCGGTGGCGGTGTTCGGCGGCAATCTGCCGCCGTCCCTTCGCGCTCGCGTGCTGGGCGTGCAGGCGTGGATCGGCATCGGCTTCATGGCCTTCACGCTGTTCACCTCCAACCCCTTCCTGCGCGTGTTTCCCGCGCCGCTGGATGGCGAGGACCTGAATCCGCTGCTGCAGGACCCCGGCCTCGCCTTTCATCCGCCGATGCTCTACGCCGGCTACGTCGGCTTCTCGATGGCCTTCTCCTTTGCCATCGCCGCGCTCATCGAGGGCAAGGTCGACGCCGCCTGGGCGCGCTGGGTGCGCCCCTGGACGCTGCTTGCCTGGGCCTTCCTCACCGGCGGCATCGCGCTGGGTTCCTGGTGGGCCTACTACGAGCTGGGCTGGGGCGGCTGGTGGTTCTGGGACCCGGTGGAGAACGTCTCCTTCATGCCCTGGCTGCTGGGCACCGCGCTGCTGCATTCCGCCATCGTAGTGGAGAAGCGCAACGCGTTGAAGACCTGGACCATCCTGCTGGCGATCCTCACCTTCTCGCTGTCGCTGATCGGCACCTTCATCGTGCGCTCGGGCGTCATCACCTCGGTGCACGCCTTCGCCACCGATCCGGAGCGCGGCTTCTTCATCCTCATCCTGCTGGCCATCGCCATCGGCGGCTCGCTGATCCTCTTCGCGGTGCGCGCGCCGGCGCTGAAGGCCGGCGGCCTCTTCGCGCCGATCAGCCGCGAGGGTGGCATGGTGATCAACAACCTGTTCCTCTCGGCGGCCTGTGCCGCGGTGTTCCTCGGTACCCTCTATCCGCTGTTCCTGGAGGCGGTCGACGGCTCCAAGGTTTCCGTCGGGGCGCCCTTCTTCAACGCCACCTTCGTGCCGCTGATGGTGCCGCTGGTGTTCCTCATGGCCATCGGCCCGATGTTGCCGTGGAAGCGTGCGGACCTGGCCGGTGCGCTGGCCAGACTGAAGCTGGCCGCGCTGGCTGCCCTCTTCATCGCCGGCCTCACCTGGTACCTGCAGGCCGGTGGGCCGATCCTGGCGGTCGCCGCCATGGGGCTGGCCGCCTGGCTGTTCGCCGGCGCGCTGGTCGAATGGAGCGACCGGGTGAAGCTGTTCCGCGTGGCGCCGGGCGAATCGTGGCGGCGGGCGCGCAACCTGCCGCGCTCGGCCCACGGCATGACCCTGGCCCATGCCGGCCTCGCCGTGGTGATGGCCGGGATCATCGGCTCGTCGGCGTGGAAGAGCGAGGTGGTGACCAACCTGAAGCCCGGCGAGACGGTGGAGGTCGCCGGCTACAGCCTGCTGTTCGAAGGCGTCGGCAAGCTGAACGGCCCCAACTACACGGCCGAGCGGGCACGCTTCACGGTGTTCCGCGACGGCGAGGAAATCGCCCTCATGTTTCCGGAAAAGCGCGTCTATCCGGTGACGGCGATGCCGACCACCGAAGCGGCGATCCGCACCACCCTGTTCTCCGACCTCTACGTGGTCATCGGCGAGGCCGACGGCCAGGGCGGCTGGACCGTGCGGGTCTACCACGAACCGCTGGTGCCGTGGATCTGGCTCGGCTGCCTGTCCATGGTGATCGGCGGGCTCACGTCATTGAGCGACCGGCGCCTGCGCATCGGCGCGCCGCATCGCCAGCACGCCGCGAAACCGACGTCGCACCCGGCCACGGCGTGATGCGGCGTAAGATCACGGGCGGCCCATAGGATTTCCATGACCCGACGTTTGCTGTTCCTGCTGCCCATCGCCGTCTTTGCGGTGGTCGCCGGTTATTTCCTCTGGGGCCTGGCGCCGGACCGCGATCCGAAAGACGTCCCGACGGTGATGGTCGACAAGCCGACGCCGACCTTCGACCTGGCGGCGGTGCCCGGGCTCGGCGTGCCCGGCCTGGCCACCGGCGATCTGGCCGACGGCAAGGTGGTGATGGTGAACTTCTTCGCTTCCTGGTGTGTGCCCTGCCGCGCCGAGCATCCCTATCTCACCGCCTTCGTTGAAAAAACCGGGGTGCCGCTGTACGGCATCAATCATCGCGACAAGCCGGAAGACGCCGCCGCGTGGCTGACGGAGCTGGGCAACCCCTATCAGCGCATCGGTGCCGATCCCGGCCGCGCCGCGGTGGAGTGGGGCGTGACCGGTGTGCCGGAGACCTTCATCATCGACGGCGACGGGCGCATCCGCTACCACCACCGCGGCCCGCTGGTGCCGGAGGTGCTGGAGCGCGACGTGATGCCGCTGCTGCAGGCGCTGCGCGGATGACACGGCTGACCGTTCTCTTTGCGCTGCTGCTCGCCCTGGGTTCGCTTGTGCCGGCCTTCGCCGTCGAACCCGGCGAGATGCTCGACGACCCGGCGCTGGAGCGGCGTGCGCGCGATCTCTCCGCCGAGATCCGCTGCGTGGTCTGCCAGAACGAGTCGATCGATTCCTCCAACGCCGAGATCGCCCACGAGCTGCGCGTTCTGGTGCGCGAGCGACTGGTCGCCGGCGACAGCGACCAGCAGGTGCTCGACTATCTGGTGGCGCGCTACGGCGACTACGTACTGCTGCGCCCGCCGATGAAACCGGAAACCTACCTGCTGTGGTTCGGCCCCTTCGTGGTGCTGCTGCTCGGCGGCCTCGGCGTTTTCGTCTACTTCCGCCACCTGCGTGCCGCCCCGGCGATGCCGGCCGGCCTCAGCACCGCCGAGGAGGCGCGCCTGGCCCGTCTGCTCGCCGAGGAGTCCGCCAAAGACCCTGCCGAAGACCCTGGTGAAGAAGCGGGGCCGAAGCGGCCATGATGTTCTGGATCCTCGCCGCCGTCATGGCCGCCCTGGTGGTCATCGCGCTGCTGTGGCCGCTGCTGCGTCCGCGCGGCGCGGCACCGGCAACGGCGGAGTTCGACCGCGCCGTCTACCGCGACCAGCTGACCGAGCTGACCCAGGACGTCGAGCGCGGGCTGATCGACAAGACCGAGGCCGAGGCGGCGCGGCGCGAGATCGAGCGCCGCCTGCTGCAGACCGAAACCGACGGGGCGCGGACCGCGCCGGCATCGAACCCCTGGCTGCGCCGTGTGGCGCTGGCGCTGGTGATCGCGCTGCCGCCGGCGGCCGGCCTCGTGCTGTATCTGCAGCTCGGCACGCCGGATCTGCCGGGCCTGCCGCTGGCCGGGCGCGATCCCGGCGGCCCGACGGAAAGGGCGCTGTTGGTCGATCAGTTGCAGGCGCGCGTTGCCGACGATCCCGACGACATCGAGGCCCACCTGGTGCTGGCGCAGATCTTCGAGCGCAGCGGCCGTTTCGGCGAGGCGGCGGCCCGCTACCGCGAGGCCATCGCGCTGGTGCAGCGCCAGGACGGGATGGTGCCCAGCGCCCTGCATGCCGCCCTCGGCGAAACCCTGGTGGCCGCCGCCGGCGGGCAGGTCGGCCGCGAGGCACGGCTGGCCTTCGCCGCCGCCATCGAGGCCGATCCCGGCAACAGCCAGGCGCGCTACTATGCCGGCCTCGCCATGGCCCAGGACGGCCGCCTGAAGGAGGCCATCGCGGTGTGGCAGGACCTTGGTGCGGATTCCCCGGCGGACGCCCCCTGGCTGCCGCTGCTGCGCCAGCAGATCGCCCGCGCGGCCCAGGAATTGGGCATCGAGCCGCCGGCGATCGCCGCCCTGCCGCCCGCGACCCCGGGGGCGTCGGGTGGAGCGCCGGGGCCGAACGCGGCCGACCTGGAAGCGGCCCGCAACATGACCGAGGAAGACCGCACGGCCTTCGTGCGTTCCATGGTCGACCGGCTCGCCGCCCGCCTGGCGGACGACCCGGCGGACCCCGACGGCTGGCGGCGTCTGGCCCGCGCCCAGGCGGGGCGGCGCGAGGTCGACGCGGCCCGGGAGTCCCTGACCAAGGCCGAGGCGGCGATCGCGGCACTGCCCGCGGCGGCGCCCGAGCGGGCCGCCCTGACGGAGCGCCTGGAGGCCTTGCGCGGGATGCTGCCCTAGAGCCCCCAGGGGCATCCCAGGACGCCCCGGCGCGCGCTCCGGGTTTCCGGCAAGGCCCTGAAATCGTTCCAATTCAAGGGCGTACGAACGGCCGCGGCAGGCGTCACGGTTTTTCTTGGCATCTTTTTGGCGCTGCCGTACCGTCGAGATCAAAGCACCCCTAAAAAACGGGTGTATCCCACAGGGAGTCTTGAACGTTTGGCTTTAGCGGAGACGGGGACCGCGACGGCCGCTGCAGCTGCGGCGCTGGTCGCTGAAGATATTCATAAGTCGTTCGGGGACCTGGAGGTCCTCAAGGGCGTCTCGTTGACGGCGCGCGAAGGCGACGTGATCGCCATGCTGGGCTCGAGCGGTTCCGGCAAGAGTACCTTCCTGCGCTGCCTGAACCTGCTGGAACGGCCCAACGCCGGGCGCATCGTCGTGGCCGGCGAGGAACTGCGTCTGAAGCCGGCCAAGCGCGACGGCGGCCTGGAGGCGGAGGATGCGGAGCAGATCCGCCGCATCCGCGCGCGTCTGGCCATGGTGTTCCAGGGCTTCAATCTGTGGTCTCACATGACGGTGCTGGAAAACGTCATCGAGGCGCCGGTCCATGTGCTGAAGCGGTCCAAGGCCGAGGCGATCGCCTACGCGGGCGAGATCCTGCAGAAGGTCGGCCTTTACGAGCGCCGCGACTATTACCCCGCACACCTGTCCGGCGGCCAGCAGCAGCGTGTCGCCATTGCCCGGGCGCTGGCGATGGACCCGGCGGTCATGCTGTTCGACGAGCCGACCTCGGCCCTCGACCCCGAACTGGTCGGCGAAGTGCTGCGGGTCATCAAAGGCCTGGCGGAAGAAGGCCGCACCATGATCGTGGTCACCCACGAGATGGGTTTCGCCCGCGAGGTGTCGACCGAGACGGTGTTCCTGCACGAAGGCCGCGTCGAGGAACAGGGCCCGCCGCAGCAGGTCTTCACCAACCCGCGTTCGCCGCGCTTTCGCCAGTTCCTGGAGGGCAACCTCAAGTGAAGAACGTTTCCTTGCCGTCCGCCATAGGCCGCTTGCCAGGGACGGCAGGACCAACAGCAAACTCAAATGGAGGCAACTCGTGAAAAAGATTTTTTCTGGGGTCTTTATCGCCGCCTTGGCGCTCGGCGCCACTCTGGGCGCCCCGCTGGGTGTCGGCCAGGCCGACGCCAAGGAATGGAAGAAGGTGCGCATCGGCGTGGAAGGTGCCTATCCCCCGTTCAGTGAAGTGACCCCCGAGGGCAAGCTGATCGGCTTCGATATCGACATCGCCAACGCGCTCTGCGACGAGATGAAGGTGGAGTGCGAGCTGATCACCCAGGACTGGGACGGCATCATTCCGGCCCTGCAGGCGCGCAAGTACGACGCCATCATCGCCTCGATGTCGATCACGCCGGAGCGCAAGGAGAAGGTCGACTTCACCAACAAGTACTACAACACCCCGGCCAAGTTCGTGCGCAAGAAGGGTTCGGGCATCGAGATCACCAAGGAAGGCATGAAGGGCAAGGCCGTCGGCGTGCAGCGCGCCACGATCCACGACAACTTCGTGACCCAGGTCTTCGGCGACACCGTCGAGGTGAAGCGCTACGCCAGCCAGGACGAGGCCTATCTCGACATGGTCGCCGGCCGCGTCGACCTGCTGCTGGCCGACTCCGTCGCCATGGACGGCGGCTTCATCCAGACCGACGCCGGCAAGGACTTCGAATTCGTCGGCCCGGACTTCAGCGATCCGCAGTACTTCGGCGAGGGTGCCGGCATCGCCCTGCGCAAGGGCGAGGAGGATCTGCGCGCGATGTTCAACAAGGCCATCGAGGCGATCCGTGCCAACGGCACCTACGACAGCATTCAGAAAAAGTACTTCGACTACGACGTCTACGGCAGCTGAGGCTGTTCGCGACGTGAGTGACGACAAACGCCACCGCCGGGCCTTCGGCGGTGGCGTTTCCTTTTCCGCTGTGCCGCGCCGCTACGAAAAACCACTGCCAGGGTCGGTTTGATGGAAGGTTTCGAGGTACTCATCGATTACATGCCGCGCCTGCTCGAAGGCGCGGTGGTGACGGTGGAGGTCGCCTTCGTATCGCTGGCGATCGCGCTGGCTCTCGGCCTGATGACGGCCAGCGCCAAGCTGTCGAAGTCGCGCCTCGCCAGGACCGTGGCCGGCATCTACACGACCGTCATCCGCGGTGTGCCGGACCTCGTCCTGATGCTGCTGATTTTCTTCGGCGGCCAAATTCAGGTGAACAACATCGGGGCGTATTTCGGGTGGGACTACATCGACGTCGATGCTTTCACCGCGGGCACCCTGACCATCGGATTCATTTTCGGCGCCTACATGGGTGAAACGTTTCGCGGCGCCTTCATGGCGGTGCCCGTCGGCCTGCTGGAGGCCGGCTATGCCTACGGCATGTCCGGCCGGCAGGTGTTCCTGCGCATCCTGGTGCCGCAGATGATGCGCCACGCGCTGCCGGGGCTCGGCAACAACTGGCTGGTCCTGATCAAGGCCACGGCCCTGGTGTCGATCATCGGGCTGCACGACCTGGTGCTGAATGCGGGACAGGCGGGTGGCTCGACGCGGCTGCCGTTCATCTTCTACCTCTTCGTCGCTTTCGCTTTCCTGGTCTTCACGACCCTCTCGATCTGGGCGCTGCGCTGGCTCGAAAAATACTACAGCGCCGGCGTCAGGAGGGCTTGAGGCATGGACTTCACGCCGATCTTCGAGAACTACCGGCTCTATCTCGATGGGCTGGAACTCACCGTCAAGCTGGTGTTCACGTCCCTTGCGATCGGACTGGCCATGGCGGTCCCCCTGGCCATCCTGCGCACCTCGCGCAACCCCTTGGTCAACGGGCCGGTCTGGGCCTTTACCTATTTCTTCCGCGGCACGCCGCTGCTGGTGCAGATGTTTCTGCTGTATTACGGCCTCGGCCAGATGCAGTTCATGATCGGGCTCAGCCAGCAGTTCGACTTTCTCAAGGATGCCTACTGGTACGCCCTGCTGGCGTTCACCCTGAACACGGCGGCGTACACGACGGAGATCATCCGCGGCGCCATCGAAGGCACCGACTACGGCGAGGTCGAGGCGGCGCGCGCCTGCGGCATGTCGCGGCTGATGATCTATCGCCGGGTCATCCTGCCCAGCGCCTTCCGCCGCGCGCTGCCGGCCTACTCGAACGAAGTGATCTTCATGCTGCATGGCTCGGCCCTGGCCAGCGTCATCACCATCATCGATCTGACCGGGGCCGCGCGTATCATCGCGTCGCGGCACTACAATCCTTTCGAGGCCTTCATCGCCGTCGGCGTCGTCTACTTCTGTATCACCTTCACCCTGATCGGCGGCTTCAAGTTGCTGGAGCGCCACTGGTACGCCCACCTGCGCCCGCGCGAGGAAGCGGCCGGCAAGGGCAAGACCAAGGCGCGGCAGCCGGCCTGACGGCCAGGACCTAAAGCAGCATCTCCGGCTTGAACAGGCGGCGCCGGCTGATGATCCTGCCGGAGACCATGAAGACTCCCTCGCCGGTGTAGTGCAGCGTCTCGGGATGCTTGGGCCGCGGCGCGACCCGGGCCTTCACCACCTTGAAGATGAAGAAGTTGTATTTGTCGACCATGGCGTCGTCGTGCAGGCGGCATTCGAAGTGGGCATGGCACTCGCGGATGCACGGCGCCTTTACCTTCTCCGAGTCTTCGGCGGTCAATCCGAAGCGGTCGAACTTGTCGATCTCCGCGCCCGTCGTGTTGCCGATGCCGACGACGGTGTCGGTCAGCGCCGTGGTCGGCAGATTGATGACGCACTCGCCGCTGTCGCGGATCATCGCGAAGCTGTGGTTGCCGCCGGAGATCATGCAGCCGACCAGCGACGGCGTGAACTCCATCACCGTCTGCCAGCCCAGGGTCATGATGTTGGTCTTGCCCTTGAGCGCCGAGGACACCAGCACGATGGGGCCCGGTTCCAGATAGCGCCGCGCCAGGTGGACCGGCAGGTCGACCTTGTTGCCGTGTTTTGCCATGAATGCCCTCCTGCCCGGGAAAACCTCAGGCCGGCAGTCTAGCGAACCAGGAAGGGGAGGGAAGTGGTGGAGCTGAGGGGAATCGAACCCCTGACCTTCGCATTGCGAACGCGACGCTCTCCCATCTGAGCTACAGCCCCACACGCTGCGTGCCGGGGCCGACAGCCCTGGCATGGGAACCGCCCGCAGACGGTTTGGGAACAAACCGGCCACAAGCGGGCGGATAATGTGGACAAGGCCGGGTCCTGTCAAGCCGGGCGTGACGCGGCCCTGCAGATCCCCTTCGCCCCCGGATTTAGCCTGCGATTCCCGCGAGATGCGACGGCTTGGCGAGGGCTTGTCTACGTCTTGTCTCCGGCCTGACCGCTGGGTAGGGTAGCGGCCACTGATTTCCGAAGCCTTTCGATTCTCCAGCCCAAGGGTAGCCAAGCCGGCCGATGATCATTCTGGACCCGCTAATCCGCATCCTCATCATTGCGCTGAACGTGTACGTCTGGATGGTGATCGCCTCGGCGATCCTCTCCTGGCTGGTGCATTTCGGCGTGCTCAATACGCGCAACCAGGTCGTCTCGATGATCGGCGAGTTCCTGTGGCGTGTGACCGAGCCGGCGCTGCGGCCGATCCGCCGCTTCATGCCCAATCTCGGCGGCATCGATATCTCTCCTATCATTCTGATTCTCATCATCTATTTCCTGCAGATGGTGCTTCAGAACATCCTCGTCACGCTCTACCGAAGTGGCCTCTGAGGGGTCGCCTTTCCGGGAGGGTAAGGACTGCCTGCTGGTCGACCTGCGCCTGCAGCCGGGCGCCAGCCGGGCCAAGGTGGACGGGCTGGCGGTGCTGGACGACGGGGCGACGGTCCTGAAGGTCCGCGTCACCGCGCCGCCGGAAGACGGCAAGGCCAACGCCGCGCTGGTGAAGCTGCTGGCCAAGGCCTGGAAGCGGCCGAAGTCGGCGCTGACCCTGGTGGCCGGCCACACCGACCGGCGCAAGACCCTGGCGCTGGCCGGCGATCCGGCGGCGCTGCGGCGGGAACTGGAGGCCTGGCTCAAAGGCTGGCAGGCAGGTTAGGGGGCTGGCGGGCCTGGACTAGTCGGCGGCGCAATCGGAAGGGTGCCGGCGGGCCGGCTCGGGTGAACTGGCAGCGCCCGAAAGCCCGAAAATACTCAGAGAACAAGGGAGTGAAGCCGTGAGCAGCACAGCAACCCCGAAGGTTGGAACACAGGCGGCCGGCGGTGCCGACCTGATCGACGGCAAGGCCTTCGCGACCGGCCTCAGGGCCCGTGTGGCGGCCGCGGTCGAGGGGCTGAAGGCGACGCATAAGGTGACGCCGGGCCTCGCGGTGGTGCTGGTGGGCGAAGACCCGGCCAGCCAGGTCTACGTGCGCTCCAAGGGCAAACAGACGGTCGAAGCGGGGATGAACTCCTTCGAGCACAAGCTGGATGCCGACACCGATCAGGCGACCCTGCTGGCCAAGGTGGCCGAACTGAATGCCGATCCGGCCGTGCACGGCATTCTGGTGCAACTGCCGCTGCCGCCGCAGATCGATACCCAGACGGTGATCGCCGCCATCGACCCCGACAAGGACGTCGACGGCTTCCACGTCATCAACGCCGGGCGCCTGATGACCGGCGGCACCGGCGCCGAGGCGCCGATGGTACCCTGCACGCCGCTGGGCTGCCTGATGCTGCTGAAGGATCGCCTCGGCGATCTCTCGGGCCTGAACGCGGTAGTGGTGGGGCGCTCCAACATCGTCGGCAAGCCGATGGCCCAACTGCTGCTGGCGGAAAGCTGCACCGTCACCATCGCCCACAGCCGCACCAAGGACCTGCCGGCGGTGTGCCGCGGCGCCGACATTCTGGTCGCCGCCGTCGGCCGGCCGGAAATGGTCAAGGGCGACTGGGTGAAGCCCGGCGCCACGGTGATCGACGTCGGCATCAACCGCATCGACGGTGAAGGCGGCAAGACGCGGTTGGTCGGCGACGTGGCCTTTGCCGAGGCGGCCGCCGTGGCCGGCGCCATCACCCCGGTTCCCGGCGGCGTCGGGCCGATGACCATCGCCGTGCTGCTGGCCAACACGGTGACCGCCGCCTGCCGCCAGGCGGGGATTGCGGCGCCGGACCTCAGCTGAACCGGAGTCTTTAGCTCTTCGGCAGGCCCAGGCGGATCAGGCCCTTGATCGGGGCGTGGGGGTCCTGCGGCTCGCCGCGGCGCAGGATGACGATGCGGCCGGCGCGGGCCAGGTGGAGGGCCTGCTGGCGCACGGCGTTCATGTAGCGCCGCCAGACGTCGGGCGGGTCGCTCTTCTTGCGCCGGGTCTCGGCGAAGGCGCGGGCGACATCGTCGGGGCTTATGGTGTGGTCGGGGCCGCCGTCCTGCAGCAGCTCCAGGATCTTCAGGGCCACCGCGTCGGGCTGGCCCGGCTCGTCCCTGGGCTCGCCTTGGGGCTCGCCTTGGGGCTCGCCGCCCGGTTCGCCGCTTTGGGGTTCGTCTGGTGTATCGTCGGTCATGGGCGGCTGATTAGCACAGCGCGGGCGGCGGGTAACGCCCTTTTCGGGCCGCCGAGCTTCTGCCGACAAGCCTCTGGACGCTGGGCCCGGCTCCGGCCCATAGTGCGGCCCATGCTGGAGACGACCAACGCGCTGATCGCCGCCACCCTGGCCTTCGTCGGCGGCCATTTCCTGTTGTCGAGCCGACCGCTGCGGCCCGTCCTGAACGCCCGCTTCGGCGAACGCGGCTTCCGCATCCTCTACTCCCTCGTCATGGCGGCGGCGTTGATCTTCATGGTGGCGGCCTACCACGCGGCGCCTGTCCTGGCGGTCTGGCAGCCGGCGCCGTTCATGGCGTGGGTGCCGCTGCTGATCATGCCGATTGCCTGTATCCTCATCGTCGGCGGTCTGACCAGCCCCAACCCGACCCTGGTCGGCGGGGAGCGCTTTCTGGAAGACGCACCCGGCTCGCCCGCCGTCGGCATCCTCTCCATCACGCGCCATCCCTTCCTGTGGGGCACCGGCCTGTGGGCGCTGTCGCACCTGGCGGCGAACGGCGACATCAGTTCGATCGTCATGATGGGCGGCATCGCCATCCTCAGCTTCGCCGGCATGGGCCACATCGACCAGCGCCGCGAGGCCAGCCTGGGCGCCGCCTGGGGGCCGATGAAGCTGACCACCAGCGTGGTCCCCTTCGCCGCCGTGCTGGCCGGGCGCAGCGCCATCGACTGGCGCGGCATCGGCTGGTGGCGCCCGCTGCTGGGCCTGGCGGTCTACGCCGCCCTGCTGCATCTGCACCGCAGCCTCATCGGGGTGTCGCCGCTGCCCTTCTAGGGGGTAATTTCCCGGCATTAGGTAGCAAACGCACCTAGGAGATTCTGCCCCTTTGGGGCTCGCTCGTCTAGTCTCCCGCCATGGCAGATTACGTAAAGCTTGGCCTGACCAAGCGCCGCGCATGGCTCGCTGGCGAGATAGAGAACACCTACGCCCGCCTGCGCCAGTTGGTGGCCGATCTAGAGGCCCTGGACGCCACCCTACTGCAATTCGATCCCTCGCTGGGGCTTGAGACGATCAAGCCCAAGGCGTTCCGCCCGCCCTCGGATTGGGCGCATAGGGGCGAGATGAGCCGCCTTGTCCTGAGCATCCTGCGGCAGGCAGCGGAGCCCATGACGACGCGGGATATAGCCGTGGAGATGCTGGTAACCCGCCCTCTGGATCGCAACGACCAGAAGTTACTGCGGTTGATGACCAAGCGGGTTGGCGTCGCCCTCAGAGGCCAGCAGGGCAACGGGCTGGTGGAAGCCGAAACCGGGCCGGGGCAGTACAAACTGTGGCGGGTAGTTAGGGGCGGCCTCTAGGGAAGAACAGCTGCTTTCCGAGCAAAGCCACTAGCGCGCTAATTGCACCAGAGGAAATAATTGCTTGCAATCGACTGATCTCTTCAGGATCAAGCCACCGTACATCGCAGCCGAACAGCGTTCGCGGCCCAATCAGATGCCACCACCAAACAACTATTGCACCCAATATGAGAAGAAGTACGACGCGAACAATGATGCGCAGCCCCCAGAAGACTACGCCGCGCAGAAGCCAGACGTCCTTTAAAAGGTGACGTCGGTCCTCCGCAATCTCAGGAGGCTCTTCCTTTTCACCGAAAAAGAGGGCCTCTTTTTCGGCAGCCTCGTCCCCAGCGTCACTATCCGGAGGTGGGCCGGGTGGCCCAGGGACATCAGCCATTATTATAGAGCATCCGGATGGTAGGACTTGCCTTCCGCAGCCGCTGCCTTTGACTTAGCCAGTATCCCTCTGTAATGCGCTTCGATGAGCGACTGAGGAATTACCGCATTCTGGCCGTAAGTGTCCCAAGTCTTTTGCCACGGGCTGCCGGGGCGATGCGTGAGGCTAGAAAGGTAGAGTCCGCTATGCGTCCCGTATTTTTCAAACACTCCGTCAATGATAGGCAGAATATCCGCGTGTATGTTGGCGCGGGTTTCTGTGAAAGGCCTCTTGATCGGCTGATATCCGCGCGGCAAATAGCCGTAGACGCGCCTAACAACCGGACCATACTTCCAAGCCTCGACATCATCTTTGAGTAGCGGCTCGCCGGTAAAACCCAGCACGAAGCCGTGCGCGATGTAGGTGAGTTTCATCACCTGCAGCGAATCTAGACCTCGCTCGCCCGCCTTCTCGATGAAGTGGTCGGCGATTTCAACAGAGTCGTAGACTGTGCTTTGAGTCGCCATAGTTCTATTCCAATCGGAAATCTCACCACGTATATATAGTACATGATTTTCGAAAGTCAACGGAATCAATAGCTTGCATAATGTTGTTGCGTTTTGAATCCCTTAGCGCTGCCAGTAGCCCTTCCACTGGCGGCTGACCGGATGGGCCAGGGACGCGGCCACGATCATCAAGAGCTGGTTGCCGTTGCTCTCCCGGCGGCTGTCCTCGCGCCACGCCATTTCGTTGGCGTAGGCGTTGAGGTACTGGCCGGAAATGTGGTGGTGCATGCCGATCTCGGCGCGGCGCAGGCGGGAGAAGAAGCTTTCGGCCTGATTGGTGCAGACGCCTTCGTCCATATAGGCGACGCTGTGGTTGACGCGGTGGCCCTCGTAACGGGCGTGCAGGCCATCCCAGGCGCTCGCCTCGTCGGCATAGATGGTGCTGCCCGGCTCGACCCGCTCGCGGATGGTCGGCAGGCTATCGGCCTCGGCCTGGAACACGAAAGGCAAGGTCTTACCGCCGCGCTCGCGCATGACCACGACACAGCGGCGTTTGCCTGACCGGTTTGCCTTCAAGCGCAGGTCCTTGCGGTCTTCCTTGCGGTTCTCAGGCTTCACGTAGCCACCGAAGTAGGCGCCATCAATCTCGACCTCACCGCGGACCTTGCGGGTACGGTTCTCGGCACCCAGGGCCTCGCGCAGCTTGTGGGCCAGGACGAAAGCCGTCTTGTACTGACAATCCAGATCGCGGCTCAGCTGCAAGGCGCTGTAGCCCTTGGCGCCGTTCGCGAAGATCGCGATTGCGGCCAGAATGTCGCGGATCGCCATCTTGCGGCCGGCGAAAATGGTGTCCGTGGTTACAGAGAACTGAGCGCCGCAGCCCTGGCACTTGAAGAACCGGCGGGCCTTGTAGGTGTAGACGGCAAAGCAGCCGCAGCGCGGGCAGGCCGGCTCGCCCTCGGTATCGGCCCAGCGGATTTCCTTGAAAACCTCGAAAGCCTGGTCGTCGCTGAGGCGGAACACCTTTGCCAGCGAGAGCGTCCGGGCCTTTGCAGAAAGAAGGAAATGCTGGGTCATGTAACTATCTCCGATGCCTATGCATCGTATATAGTGTCATGACGTGCCCTGTACAAGGGCAAAAGTATCTTATATGATGGCAATCACACTTTAGGAGATTGCCAGATGGCCGACCAGCCAGAATGGGAGGCCCGTGTTAAGGGCCTGCTGAAAGCCGAGCTAAAGCGCCGGGGCGTGACCTATGCCCAGCTAGTCCAGAAGCTTGCAGACATAGGAGTGCAGGAGAGCGAACCGAATATCAGGAACAAGCTCGCGAGGGGCAAGTTTACTGCGGTTTTTCTGGTTCAGTGCCTAACGGCGATTGGGTGTCAGCGTCTTGACCTAAGCCTTCAATAGTCTCGCCAGCCTTCGCCAAAAGCGGTGGAGTGTCGGGCGTCTGAGTGATCCAGTTTATCCACTCCAACCCTCTAGCAATATGGTAATCATGCATGCCAAAGAAAAAAGTGGTCCTTTGAAACGAACAACCAACAAATAAGCAGTCCTCTAGCAAGAACCCATTATAGAAATTCTTTTGTGGCTCTAAATAAACTGCATCAATAATAGGGGCGCGGGTCTGGTTTATATTATTACCCTTAGTCATAAACAGGTTTGCCGGGCCTATTATCTCGCAATCTATGAACGTCTTTCCCCTTATGATTGGATGCGAAGGTAAGCAGAACGTATTTAAGAATATCCGCTGATTCTCAAACGTCCGGTTGAGGGGGTTTACCCCTGCCTTTTGCTCGACAAACTTCTCGTCAAACCTAGTTCGCACACCAATCCGCCTTGCGGCCTGAAACCCCCAATACAAGAACAAGGCGAGAAAGAGGCCGATAAAGCCAGCCACAACCCAGGACAGGGGCTGGTACTCTTCAAACAGGTTTGCGGCATGGGTAGCCCATGCCGGGAGGGCAAAGCTGCTCACAATCCCCGTCCCCTGTAGCAGGGTCCAGAGGGACCAACGCCATTCGATGCCGCTAAGCCACTTATTGATTTTCCAAGCCATGCACCAATCATGACGCGAACTTCGGATCCGCGTCTAGTCTTGGTGCGTTTGCTACATAATACCGTAATTTCCTGAGGCAATTTCCTGAGGCAATTTCCTACAAGGGCCGCAAGCCGCGATCGGCTAGACTGGGGCCATGGCGATCGACCAGCAAACCGCTTACACGCTCTCGGTTACGGCTCCGGCCCCCGCTCCGGCCCCGGCTCGGGCGGGCCGGCAGGGCGCGGCGGATTCCGTGCGCTTCTGGCGCGAACGGCGCTTCGACGACCTGGAATGCCTGAAGGCGCGCTTCACCCGCCACAGCTACGCACCGCACGTCCACGACACCTTCGCCATCGGCGTCATCACCGGCGGGGCGGAGGCCTTCCGCTACCGCGGCGCCCGCCATGTGGCGCCCGCCGGCAGCCTGGTGGCGGTGAACCCGGACGAACTGCACGATGGCGCCCCGGCCGAGGACAGCTTCGCCTACCGCATGCTCTATCCCTCGGTCGCGCTGGTGCAGGGCATCGCCGACGACCTGGCCGACCGCCCGTCGGGCTTTCCCGCCTTCACCGCGCCGGTGATGGACGATCCGGAGGTCGCGCGGCTGCTGGGCCAGGCGCACAGCCTGATGGAATCGCGCGGCGATGCGCTGGCGGCCGAACAGGCCCTCACCGCGGCGCTGAGCCTGATGCTCCGGCGTCACAGCGAAAACTGCCCGCAGGGCCGCCGTCTGGGGCGTGAGGTCGCGCCAATCCGCCGCGCCCGGCGGCTGGCGGACGCTTGCTATATGCAAGACCTGACCCTTCACGATCTGGCGGGGGCGGCGGGGCTCAGCCGTTTCTATTTCCTGCGCACCTTTCGGCGGGAGGTCGGCCTCACGCCGCATGCCTACCTGACCGGGCGGCGCATCGCCGCGGCCAAGGGCCTCTTGGCCGGCGACCAGCCGCTGAGCGAAGTGGCGCTGGCCTGCGGCTTCTACGACCAGAGCCATTTCACGCGCAGCTTCAAGGGCTGCACCGGGGTCACGCCCGGACAATACCGCAGCGGCCTGCGCGCGGCGGCGTAGGCGCTCCCCTTTTTTTGGCGGCTTAGACCAGGCGGCCGTTCTGGATCGGCGTGTTGCAGACCAGGAAGCGCTTTACCGTGCCGTTCTCGCCCAGCGGCAGGATCAGGCGGTGCCAGTGGCTGGCAGTGATCTGCAGCGGCGCCTTGTGCACCGAGTAGACGGGGCAGCGCAGGTCGCTGACGGCGCGGTAGCAGGCGGCGAAGAAGGTCTGTATCGCCGAGGAGGTGGCGATCTGCCACACGGTCTTGCCGGTCATGTCGAAGCCGGAAACCGCCGCGATCTTGCTGCCGTAGAGCGCATAGCGGAACGCGTTCTCGCCGGGACCGGCATCGATCAGCATCAGGTAGCCCAGTGCCCGGCGAAGCTCCATGGGGTCGATCTTCATGATGTCGGCAACGCCGTCGGTTTTCGGCAGGCACTGCCAGTAGCGCAGTACACTGCGCAGTTCTTCCACCGGCAGATCGGCCTCGCGCGGCTCGCGCAGCATCGCCAGATCCTTCACCTCGGAATTCAGGGCCTCGGCCACCTCCGTGATGCTCCCACCGGCGGCGCCCCCACCGGTCGAGAGATGCTGCCGCATCGCTGCGGCCACGCGTTCCAGGGATATCTCCGACATCACCGCCCGTCCACTGGCCGTCCGCTCACTTGGCCGTCCGCTCACCTGGCCGGTCTGGCGGCCCGCCTGTGCCGTGGCGCCGCACCCGGGCCGGGGCGTCCTGCCGGACCGCCGCGGCCGAACGCGATGGCGCGTCCCGTTACCGCGGAAACCCCAAGCCTCGCAAGCCCCCTGGCCCGGCAAAATCCCCGACGCGGACCCTGTTCGGAACCCTAGCGCCTATAGCGGAAAGTACACAGGGATATTCGCATTCTGGTTGTTTTTCGCCGGGTTGCCACTGAGGGTGCGGCGGCGCGAGACGGCAATCTCCTACAAGACAGCGGCGCGGGGCGGCCTCATCTTGTGCGGCCCACCTCCCGGCGCTTCGAGGTTTCGCATGACGACGGATACACCCCGCGGCGGCGGCGATTTCACCGCCGGCGTGCTGACCATCCTGCCGCTGCTGGTGGCGGTGGTGGTCTATGGCCTGCTGTTCGGCACGCTGGCGGCACAGAAGGGGCTGTCGCCGCTGGAAGTCGCCTTGATGAGCGCCACGGTCTTCGCCGGAGCCTCGCAGTTCGTGGCGATCGAGATCTGGACCTCGCCGCCGGCCCTTCTGCTGCTGGCCGCCACCGCGCTGATGGTGAACCTGCGCCACGTGCTGATGGGCGCGGCGCTGGCGCCCTGGATGAAGACCTGCCCGCGCGGCGCCATCGCCGTCTCGCTCTATATGATGGCCGACGAGAACTGGGCCTTCGCCCTGCAGCGCGGGGCCAAAGCACCGCTCACCCCGGCCTACTACCTGGGCCTCTCGCTGCCGCTCTATGCCGGCTGGATCGTCTGCACCTTCTTCGGGACCATCTTCGGTGGCGTGCTGCAGGACCCGGCGCGCTACGGCCTGGATTTCGCCTTCACCGCCGTGTTTCTCACGCTTCTGGTCGGCATGTGGCAGGGCCGCCGCAACGCGGTTCCCTGGGCGGCCAGCGCCGTGGTGGCGACTGCCGCCTACCTCTGGCTGCCGGGGGTCTGGTACATCGCGCTGGGCGGACTGGCCGGCACCCTGGTGGGCGCGCTGCAGCGGCCGCAACCGGAGGACGGGCCGCCAGTGGTGCACCCGGAGGCCCATGATGTCCCCTGATATCTGGCATCTCGATCCGCTGATCTTGGCCGCCATTGCCGGCATGGCCCTTGCCACCTGGCTGACCCGCTACCTCGGCTACTGGCTGGTCCGCCGCACCACGGTCAGTGGGCGCCTGGCCACGGCGCTGGAAGCGGTGCCCGGCGCCATCCTCACCGCGATCATCGCGCCTATGGCCTTCGCCACCGGCGCAGCAGAAAGCGGCGCAGCTTTGCTGACAGTCCTTCTGGCGCTGCGCCTGCCGCTGATCGTGGCGGTGGCCGGCGGCTGCCTGGCGGTGGTGGCGCTGCGCTGGATAATCGGCTGAAGGCCGAGTTCTTTCAGATAGTTCAGGCTTGGGGGCGACAGCGGCGGGGCGGCTGTGCTAACCTTGCCGCGCACGACAATCCACCCCTTTGCTGAAATTTTGATTTGGGAGCTTTCATGGCAACCAATGCTGAAATCGCTGCGCGCCTGTTGCGCGATGCCGCCGGCTTCTTCCGCTCCGTGGGCGAGCAGAACCCGGCTCTCAAAGAACACATGGATCACAACGCCCAGGCCTTCGATGTGATGGCCGGGCGGGTCGAGACCGATCCCACCGGCGAGGCCAACTTCGGCCAGTCCGCCGCCGAAGGCGACGCCACCCAGGAATAGGGTTACCGAAGCCGCGCAGACCTTGCGCGGCTTCGGTCCGGCTGGGCCGTCGGGTCAGCCTTTCTGGCGGTTCAGCAGGCGCAGGCGCAGGGCGTTCAGCTTGATGAAGCCGGCGGCATCGCGCTGGTCGTAGACGGTGTCCTCCTCGAAGGTCACGTGCTCCATCGAATAGAGCGAGTCCGGCGACTTGCGGCCCTCGACGATCACGTTGCCCTTGTAGAGCTTCAGGCGGACGCTGCCGTTGACCTTGGCCTGGCTCTTGTCGATCAGCGCCTGCAGCATCTCGCGCTCGGGCGACCACCAGAAACCGTTGTAGATCAGCTCCGCATAGCGCGGCATCAGCTCGTCTTTGAGATGCGCGGCGCCGCGGTCCAGGGTGATCGATTCCATGGCCCGGTGGGCGGTCAGCAGGATGGTGCCGCCCGGCGTCTCGTAGACGCCGCGGCTCTTCATGCCGACGAAGCGGTTCTCCACCAGGTCGAGGCGGCCGATGCCGTTGTCGCCGGCCAGCTTGTTCAGCCGGGTCAGCAGCGCGGCGGGCGACAGCGCCTCGCCGTCGACGGCGACGGGATCGCCTTTTTCGAAATCGATGGTGACGACGGTCGGCGTGTCGGGCGCTTCCTCCGGCGAAACGCTGCGCGAATAGACGTAGTCCGGCGGCGTGTCCCAGGGGTCCTCCAGCACCTTCCCCTCGGCGGAGATGTGCAGCAGATTGGCGTCGACCGAGAAGGGCGCCTCGCCGCGCTTGTCCTTGGCGATGGGGATCTGGTGCTGCTCGGCGAACTCGATCAGCTTGGTGCGGCTGGTCAGGTCCCACTCGCGCCAGGGGGCGATGACGTGGATGTCCGGGTTCAGGGCGTAGTAGCCCAGCTCGAAGCGGACCTGGTCGTTGCCCTTGCCGGTGGCGCCGTGACACACGGCGTCGGCGCCGGTCTCGCGGGCGATCTCGATCTGGCGCTTGGAGATCAGCGGCCGGGCGATCGAGGTGCCCAGCAGGTAGACCCCTTCATAGACCGCGTTGGCGCGGAACATCGGGAAGACGTAGTCGCGCACGAAGACCTCGCGCAGATCCTCGATGTAGATGTTCTCCGGCTTGATGCCCAGCATCTCGGCCTTCTTGCGGGCCGGCTCCAGCTCCTCGCCCTGGCCCAGGTCGGCGGTGAAGGTCACCACCTCGCAGTTATAGGTGGTCTGCAGCCACTTCAGGATGACGGAGGTATCGAGGCCGCCGGAGTAGGCGAGCACGACTTTCTTGATGTCGGACATGATGGAAGTAAGCCCCTGACTGGAAATCCGCGCGGAGTATAGGCAAAGAGGGGATTAGGGCAAGGGCAGCCTAGGCCTGGATTTCCGGGCTTGCCGCCGGGTCCGCCACGGACTCTCCCGCCGGATCGCGCGCGCTCTTTTTCTTGCGCTCGGAGGCGGACTTGAGCTGGCCGCAGGCGGCGAGGATGTCGTCGCCGCGGGTGGCGCGCACGGGGGAGGAAATGTGCGCGGCGGAGAGGATGTCGGCGAAGCGCGTGATGGCCGCCTTGCTGGAGCACTCGAAGAAACTGCCGGGCCAGGGGGTGAAGGGGATCAGGTTCACCTTGGCCGGGATGTTCTTCAGCAGGCGGATGAGGCGGCGCGCGTCGTCCTCGCTGTCGTTCACGCCCTTCAGCATGACGTATTCGAAGGTGATGCGCCGGGCGTTGTTGGTGCCGGGATAGTTGCGGCAGGCATCCAGCAGCATCTTCAGCGGATACTTCTTGTTGATCGGCATGATCATGTCGCGGGTCTCGTCGTCGGTCGCGTGCAGCGACACCGCGAGGTTCACGTCCAACTCACGCCCGCAGCGCTCCATCTCCGGCACCACGCCGGAGGTCGACAGGGTGATCTTGCGCTTGGAGACCGAGAGGCCTTCGCCGTCCATGACGATGCGCATGGCCTTGGCCACGTTGTCGTAGTTGTACAGCGGCTCGCCCATGCCCATCAGGACGATGTTGGTGATCAGCCGGCCCTCGGCGGGGGAGGGCCACTCGCCCAGGCCGTCGCGCGCCACCATGATCTGGCCGACGATCTCGGCGGCCGAGAGGTTGCGCACCAGCCGCTGGGTGCCGGTGTGGCAGAACTTGCAGGTCAGGGTGCAGCCGACCTGGCTGGAAACGCAGAGCGTGCCGCGGTCCGCTTCCGGGATATAGACGGTCTCGACCTCCTGGCCGTCGGCTAGGCGCAGCAGCCACTTGCGGGTGCCGTCCTGGGAGACCTGGGCGACGGTCACGTCCGGCCGGCGCACCACGTGGGTCTCGGCCAGGCGGGCGCGGAAATCCTTGGACAGCGTGGTCATCTCCGCGAAGTCGGTGACCCCGCGGTGGTAGATCCAGTGCCACAACTGCTTGGCGCGGAACGGCTTCTCGCCCAGGGCGGTCAGCTCAGCCGCCAGTTCGTCACGCGACAGCCCGGCGAGATTGCGTTTCTCGTCGGGGGCGCCGCCCAAATCGGCGGGCGGGGCGAAGGCGTCGGCGTGCTGGCTCATAGCGCCCTAGATAGGACTCCCGAAAGGTTAAAACCAGCGGAATCCGGCAGGCGGGGCCCCGGGGCAGCCCGGGGGCAGCCTGGGGGGCAGCCCGTAGGAGAGCTAGAGCCCGCAGGCCTGGCTGATCGCCTGGTAGGCCCGCGTGAAACCGGACAGCGAATAGGTGTCCTTGGTGTTATTGCCGCGCGCCGAGGTGCCCTGGACGATCATGGTGCTGCCCTTGATCATCGCCTGCACCAGCTTCTTGTCGGTGTCCTTGTCCACGGTCCAGGCCGACTCGTCCTGGGTGAACAGGCGCACCTTCAGGGTGCCGATCTGCACTTCGACCTGGGTGTTCTCCTGGTAGGGATAACCGGCCTGGATGGACACCTCGTCGGCACGCTTCTCGCCGGGCCGGTGGGTCACCATGGCGTGGATCTTGCCACGCTTGGAATAGGTGCCTTCGGCCTTGGCCGGCGCGCTGGCCATGAAGCAGATCAGGTTGCCGCTCTCCTCGTACTTGAAGGCGCTCCAATCCGAAAAGTCGCCGAGACGCTCGATCGACTGGGCCTGGGCGCTGCCGAGCGCCAGCGCGCAGAGGCCGGCGGCGAGCAGGGGGAGGAGAAAAAGGGCGGGGTGCAGGGGGGATGCTTTTCGAAGCGGCATGGTCCGTGCGTGTGGGATGTTATTCTTGAGCATGGCGGATATTATAGGACTGACGGCCCGCGCCGCCACCCCTGCGTTGAAGGACCTTCGAATTTGCCCCAAGTCGGCAGAAATGCGCCGGAAAGGCGACGGCGGACGGTTTCCCCCGGCAGGGCGGCGACGCGGCGGGCGGAACCGGCGCGGCCTCGATTCGCGGCCCGTTTCCTGCCCCGTTTCCCGGGGCGCCACGCCGGGCCGGGGGGCTAGTGTCGATGCTGTCGCGACCGGCGACGCCGCCCGGGCCGGACCAGTTGGCACAACTGGTCGTCGCCGTCGGCAGCACGCGAGACCGCGACGCCTTTGCCGAGCTGTTCGGCTACTTCGCGCCGCGCATCAAGGCCTATCTCGTCAAGCGCGGTGCCGGGGCGGCACAGGCCGAGGAACTGGCGCAGGAAGCGATGATCATGGTGTGGCGGCGGGCGGCGAGCTTCGACCCCGCCAAGGCGGCGGCGAGCACCTGGATCTTCACCATCGCCCGCAACAAGCGGATCGACGCGCTGCGGCGCGAAGGGCGCCCGGAATACGACCCGGCGGAATACGACCCGGCGGATCCGGGCCTGCCTGCGGTCCAGGGGGCGTCGGAACCGAAGGCGGCCGACCGCATGGTGGAAATGGCGCAACAGGCCGAGGCGCTGGCCCGGGCCATCGACGACCTGCCGGACGAACAGGCGGCGCTGGTCCGGATGGCCTATTTCGAGGACAAGGCCCACGGTCAGATCGCCGCCGAGACGGCGCTGCCGCTGGGCACGGTGAAGTCGCGGCTGCGCCTGGCGCTGGGGCGCCTGCGCAAGTCCCTGAATACGCAGGGGGAGATCTGATGGCGCAGCCTGTGCAGCGCCCGCCGGCGCATCACTTCCCGAAAGCGTGGCTGCTCGACTACGCCGCCGGCAGCCTGCCGGAGGCCCCGTCCATCGTGCTGGCGGCCCATCTGGCGCTTTGCCCCGACTGCCGGGCTGTGGTGGCGGACTGTGAGGCAATCGGCGGCGCCCTGCTGGCCGGGCTCGAGCCGCTGGCCCTGGCCCCCGATGCGCTCGACACGGTGCTGGCCCGGATCGATGCGGCAGAGGCGGCAGAGGCCCCGGATGCCCCGGATGCGCCAGATTTCAGGGCGGCGGGCGCCACGGTGCCGCCGACCCTGAGCGATTATCTGGGGGACGATCTCGACAGTCTGGCATGGCAGCCGCTGGCGCCGGGCGTCGACCTGACCCTGCTGCGGCCGCGGCTGGGCGCGGCCGGCGGGTCGTGGCCGGCGGCGGCCCAGGTCAGCCTGGTGCGCCTGGCGCCGGGCGTGGCCGCGCCGAGGCACACCCACCTGGGCATCGAGGCGACGGTGATCGTGCAGGGCGGGTTCGTCGATGAGGTGGGCCGCTACGAACGGGGCGATGCCTGGATCGTCGACGGCAGCCTGGAACACCAGCCGGTGGCGCTCGACGGCGAGACCTGCCTCTGCCTGGTCTATCAGGACGCGCCGCTGAAGCTGACGGGCTGACCCTCAGCCCTGCGGCCCGTCTTTCTTCTTCCCGGCCTGTTTCTTGGTGCGCACCAACTGGGCGCCGGAGATGTGCTCGGGCAGCGGCTGCGGCGTGGCGCGCGGGTTCAGCGGGCGGCGGGCGAAGCGGCCCTGGCTGATCAGGCGGTCGTACATGACGATGGCCCCGGCGGTGCCGACGTTGACGCAGAACTTCGTCGGGATCTTCACCAGGTGGTCGCAGCGCGCCTGCAGCGCCGGCGACAGGCTGCCGCGCTCGGGGCCCAGCACGTAGGCCGCCGACTGCGGGTGGAAGAAGCTCGGCAGCTCGACGGCGTCTTCGGTCAGCTCGATGCCGACCAGGGCGCAGCCGCGCGGCAGCAACAGCTCCTCCACCGAGGTGAAGGTGTAGAGCGGCAGATGCTTGGCCGCGTCGGAGGTGTCCGACTGCTTCACCGCCTGGGCGTTGAAGGCCGGCTGGATGGCAAAGAAGAAGCTGGCCCCGAAGGCATGGGCCGAGCGCATCAGGGCGCCCAGGTTCATGGGCTTGCTGATGCCTTCGGCCCCGATGGCAAAGAATCCGCGCATGGCGGCAGAACTTGCATGGCCCGGACCGGGGAGGCAAGCTGCTTGGCAGGCGCGGGCCCTTATTGTATTGGCCGTGCAGCCCCCTTTTTTGCGATTCCCCGCCATGAGCCCAGACGCCCCCGCCGAAGCCCCAAAGGCCCCCGACTCCCGGGAAGCCGCCAACCCGCTGCTGGTCGAGGTGACCCGCGGCAGCCAGGTGGAAAGCCGCCACCGCGCCGCCGTCGCCGTGGTCGATGCCGCCGGCAGCGTGGTGATCTCGGCCGGCGATATCGACAGCCCGGTCTACGCCCGCTCGGCCATCAAGTCGCTGCAGGCCATCGCCCTGGTCGAAAGCGGCGCCGCCGATGCCTTCGGCTGCTCCGCGCCGGAGCTGGCCCTGGCCTGTGCCAGCCACAGCGGCGAGGCGCCCCACGTCGCGGCGGTGACCGTCTGGCTCGACCGCCTCGGCCTTTCCGCCGCCGACCTGGAATGCGGCCCTCAACTGCCGGGCTACGAGCCGGCGCTGATCGAGCTGCTGGCCGGCGGCGGCCAGGCGACGGCGGCGCACAACAACTGTTCGGGCAAGCACAGCGGCTTCCTGACCCTGGCGCGCCACCTCGGCGTGCCGACCAAGGGCTACGTGACCTACGAGCACCCGGTGCAGCAGCGCATCCTCGGCGTGCTGGAGGGCATGACCGGCCTGGATCTGAGCATGGCGCCGCGCGGCGTCGACGGCTGCGGCATCCCGGTGATCGGCATTCCGCTGGGCAACATGGCGCTGGCCATGGCCCGCCTCGGGGCGCCCGACGACCAGCCGGAGGCCCGCCAGGACGCCTGCACGCGCCTGCGCAAAGCGGTGGCGGCGCATCCCTTCATGGTCGCCGGCACCGGGCGCTTCGACACCCGGGTGATGGAGATGACCGGCGAGAAGGCCTTCACCAAGACCGGCGCCGAGGGCGTCTACTGCGCCGCGTTGCCCAGCCTCGGCCTGGGCGTCGCCATCAAGGTGGACGACGGCGCCGGACGTGCCGCCGAGATCCTGATGGGCCGGCTGCTTGCCCATTTCGAGATTCTCGGCGAGGCCGAGGCGGCCCGGCTGGGTGGCCTGTTCATCGAGCCGATCCTCAACCGCGCCGGGCACCGCGTCGGCGAGGTCCGCCCGGCCCCCCGAATTCCCTTCTGACTGCTGGTCTGAATCCTGGTCTGAAAGCTGCATTGCCATGAAAGCTGTGATCTGCCGCGCCTGGGGCGGCCCGGAAACCCTGAGCGTCGAGGACGTGCCGCGGCCCGAGCCGGCGCCCGACCAGGTGCTGATCGACGTTGCGGCGGCGGGGGTGAACTTCGCCGATACCCTGATGATCGCCGGCAAGTACCAGGAAAAGCCGGCCTTCCCCTTCTCGCCGGGGCTGGAGATCGCCGGCACCGTCGGCGCCCTGGGCCGCAACGTCGCCGGCCTGAAACAGGGCCAGCGGGTGATGGCGCTGACCGACTGGGGCGGCTATGCCGAGGCGGCGCTGGCACGCGCCGGTGACGTCTATGCCATTCCCGCGGCCCTCGGCCCTGAGCGTTTCGGCTGGGCCGAGGCCGCCGGCTTTCCGATCATCTACGGCACTGCCCACGGCGCACTGCGCTGGCATGCCGATCTGCAGCCGGGCGAGGTGCTGCTGGTGCACGGCGCGGCGGGCGGCGTCGGCCTGGCGGCGGTGGAGATCGGCAAGGCCATCGGCGCCACGGTGATCGCGACCGCCGGCGGGCCGGACAAGCTGGCGGTGGCCAAGGCGCATGGCGCCGACCATCTGATCGACTACCGCCAGGAAGATATCCGCGACAAGGTGAAGGAGATCACCGCCGGCAAGGGCGCCGACGTGGTGTTCGATCCCGTCGGCGGCGACGTCTTCGACGCCTCCTTGCGCTGCATCGCCTGGTCGGGCCGCCTGCTGGTGATCGGCTTTGCCGCCGGCCGGGTGCCGCAGATCCCCGCCAACATCCTGCTGGTGAAGAACGTCGCGGTGATGGGTGTCTACTGGGGCTCCTACCGCAAGCACGCGCCGGAGCGCCTGACCGAGCAATTCGGCGAGCTGTTCCGCTGGGTCGAGGCGGGCCTTCTGAAGCCCCATGTTTCACATAAGCTTGACCTCGCCCAGGCCGGCGACGCCATGGCACTGCTTCTAGAGCGCCGGTCCACTGGCAAGGTGGTCCTGACCACCGCCGCGGCCTAGACTTTCGCTCCACAGCCTGGTGACAGAGCGATGAGCGACCAAGTTCGCGATCAGTACGAAGCCTATCCCTATCCCTCGCGCGATCCCGCCGACGAGGCCAGGCGGCTGGTCGTCGGTTCGCCCAGCAACCTGCTGGAAGTGAACCACTACCTTTTCGCCGGACGGCGCGACTTCGCCCGGCCGTTCCGCGCCCTGGTCGCCGGCGGCGGCACCGGCGATGCCGCCATCATGCTGGCCCAGCAACTGGCGGATGCGGCCAAGGAAGGCGGCGCCGTCGGCGAGGTGGTCTACCTCGATCTCTCGACCACCTCGCGGGCCATCGCGGAATCGCGCGCCGCGGCGCGCGGCCTCACCAACATCCGCTTCGTGAACGGCTCGCTGCTGGAGGTCGCCGGCCTCGGCCTCGGCCGCTTCGACTACATCGACTGCTGCGGCGTGCTGCATCACCTGAGCGACCCCGCCGCCGGCCTCGCCGCCTTGAACACGGTGCTGGCCGAGGACGGCGGCATGGGCATCATGGTCTACGGCACCTACGGGCGCAGCGGCGTCTATCCGCTGCAGGCGGCGTTGCGCCGGCTGGTCGGTTCGCGTCCGCTGTCCGAGCAGGTCGGCTTCGCCCGGCGCCTGCTGGGCAACCTGCCGGCCACCAATCTCTTCGCGCGCAATCCCGTGCTGCGCGACCACGCCGGCAGCGATGCCGAACTGGTCGACCTGCTGCTGCACAGCCAGGACCGCGCCTATACGGTGCCGGAGATCGCCGCGCTGGTCGCCGGCTGCGGCCTCCACCTGATCTCCTTCATCGAGCCGCTGCGCTACGACCCGGCGACCTACCTGAAGGACCCGGTGCTGCTGCGCCACCTCGCCGGCCTGGCGCCGCTGGAGCGTGCCGCGCTGGCTGAGCAACTGGCCGGCAACCTGAAGACCCACGTGTTCTATCTGTCGAAGCGGCTGGCCACCGAGACCCTGGCCTGGCCCGACCGGCCGGAGGCGATCCCCGTCCTACGCGTGCTGGACGGCGCCAAGCTGGCCAAGGCGGTGCAGCGCGATCTGATGCTGAAGGGGGAGTTCGACGGGCTGGCCCTGAAGTTTCCGCTGCCGCGTCTGGCCCCCGCCGTGCTGCCGTGGATCGATGGGCGCACCTCGCTGGGCGAGATCCAGACGGCCTTGCACAACCTCGATCCGCGCCAGGACTGGGATCACTTCAAGGCGCAGTTCGACCAGCTCTACCAGGTGCTCGGCGGCCTCAATCACCTGCTGGTGCGCTATCCGGTTTAGCGGCCGCGGCCCGTCAAAACACGCGCACGACAAAGGGCGGCCCCGAATGGCTTCGGGGCCGCCCTCATGTCTTTGTGGCTCGTGCCGGTGTCTTCAGGCCCACCCTGTCGCCAGGGGTGGGCAAGAACGACTCAGCTGGCGCCGTGGTCCAGGCCGATGTCGCGCAGCAGGCGCCGGTCGAGGTGGCGGGTCGCCCGCGCCAGCTTCTGGGCCTTGCGCTCGGCCACGTAGCCGTCGCGCAGTTCCACCACCAGGTCGTAGGTCGCCATGACGACGCGGCCCAGCAGCTCACCGAGGATCTGACCGGGCATATACGGACGAGCCGTGAAGATCACGTTGGCCATCGTCCTATCTCCTTATCTCTATCTAGGGCGGGTTCCCTATGCGGGCCTTGTGGGCCGGGCCGCCGCTTGTGTGCCAATGTCTTGAGAGGGGAGATAAGCCCTTTCTACCTGGCGTACAAATGTCGCCTGGACAGCCTGACCATGCAGCCGGAGCATGGCTCGAATTCATATAACGTTAATAATTTCAGTAACTTGTCGCGTTCAGGATAGAACCTGTCGGAGGCGATCCAGGCCGCTGGCCATAGGCGCGGGGGAGCCGGCGAAACACAGCCGCAGGTGCCCCTCGCCGCCCGGCCCGAAGGCCGATCCGGGCGCCAGGCCGACCCCGGTTTCAGCCAGAATCCGCTTGGCGAAGGCCAGGCTGTCGTCGACCCCCTCGACCCGGAAAAAGGCGTAGAAGGCCCCGGCGGGGCGCGCGAGGCTGACCCGGGGCAGGGCGGCCAACTGCTGGAACACCGTCTCGGCGGCCTGGCCGCAGCGTGCCACCAGGGCCTCGACGAAGGGCTCGCCCTGGGTCAGGGCGGCAAGGCAGCCATACTGCAGGAAGCTCTGCCCGCCGGAGGTGTTGTACTCGATGAGATTGTCGAGAACCGGCCCCAGGCGCGCCGGGTGCACCAGCCAGCCCTGGCGCCAGCCGGTCATGCACCAGGCCTTGGAGAAGGAGTTGACGACGATCAGGGGATCGTCCGGCGCGGCGATCTGCAGGAACGAAGGGGCGACCCCTTCGGGAAAGCGGATCGGGTCGTAGACGAAGCGGTGGTAGACCTCGTCGGCGATCAGCCAGATCCCGCGTTGGCGGCAGAAGTCGAGCACCGCGCGCTGTTCGGCCGGGTCGATCACCCAGCCCGTCGGGTTGGAGGGCGAGACGATGAAGAGGGCGCGGGTCGTCTCGTCGCAGGCGTCGAACAGGCGCTCCAGGTCCAACGTGAAGCCGCCCTCGGGCAGCGCCGTCATCGCCACGGTCTTCACCCGCCCGCCGGCGATCTCGGTGGCGGACAGCACGTTGGGCCATACCGGGCTCGGCGCCACCAGGGTCGCGCCGGGCGACAGGATCGCCTGCAGCGTCAGCATGATGGCGTTCATGCCCGAGGAGGTGACGGTGACGCGTTCGCTGTCCACCTCAGCGGCGAAGTGGTGGCGGATGTAGCCGCTCAGGGCGTGGCGCAGGTCGGGGATGCCGCGCTTGGGGGTATAGAAGGTATGCCCCTCGGCCAGCGCGCGCGAGGCCGCCTCGCTGATGAAGGCTGGGGTCGGCTCATCGCCCTCACCGACGAAGAGCGCGATCAGGTCGTCGCGCCCGAAGCCCAATTCCCACAGCTCGACGATCTTCGAGGGCGCGAGGCCGGCGGCCACCGGATTGAGCGGCGGCAAAGGGGGCGCCAGACTCAAGTGCGCAGCTCCGGCAGACCGGCGTAGAGATCAAGGGCTTCCGGGTTGGCCAGCGCCTCCTTGTTCTTCACCGCGCGGCCATGCACCACATCGCGCACGGCCAGCTCGACGATCTTGCCGCTCTTGGTACGCGGGATGTCGGCCACCTGCACCACCTTGGCCGGCACGTGGCGTGGCGTGCAGCCGTTGCGGATCTGCGTCTTGATGCGCGCGGTCAACGCGTCGTCCAATACGATGCCGGGGCGCAGCTTCACGAACAGCACGACCCGCACGTCGTCTTCCCAGTCCTGGCCGATGACGATGGACTCCTCGACCTCTTCCAGTTTCTCGACCTGGCGATAGATCTCCGCGGTGCCGATGCGCACGCCGCCCGGATTGAGCGTCGCGTCGGAGCGGCCGTAGACGACGATGCCGTTGTGTTCGGTCAGCTCGATGAAGTCGCCGTGATGCCAGATGTTGGGATAGGTCTCGAAATAGGCAGCGCGGTAGCGCGCCCCGTCCGGGTCGTTCCAGAAGCCGATGGGCATGGAGGGGAAGGGCTTTACGCAGACCATCTCGCCCTTCTCGCCGGTGACGGGTTTGCCGTTGTCGTCGTAGACCTCGACCGCCATGCCCAGGCAGCGGCGCTGGATCTCGCCGCGCCACACCGGGCCGATGGGATTGCCGCCGACGAAGCAGGAGACGATGTCGGTGCCGCCGGCAATCGACGACAGACAGATGTCCTGCTTGATGTGGTCGTAGACGTAGTCGAAGCCTTCGGGCACCAGCGGCGAGCCGGTGGAGGTCAGCAGGCGCAGCGTCGACAGGTCGTGGGTCGACTTGGGGTCGAGCCCGGCCTTGTTCAGCGCGTCGATGTATTTCGCCGAGGTGCCGAACAGGGTCATCTTCTCGGCGTCGGCATAGTCGAACAGGATGTTACCGTCGGGCGCGAAGGGCGAGCCGTCGTAGAGCAGCAGCGTCGCCCCGGCACCCAGCCCCACGACCAGCCAGTTCCACATCATCCAGCCGCAGGTGGTGAAGTAGAACACGCGGTCGTCGCGCTTCACGTCGCACAGCAGGACGTGTTCCTTCAGGAGCTGCAGCAGCGTGCCGCCGATGCCGTGCACGATGCACTTCGGCTTTCCCGTCGTGCCGCTGGAGAACATGATGTAGAGCGGAGCGTTGAACGGCATACGCGTGAAGGCGATCTCGCCGGCGCTGTAAGGCGCGACGAAATCGTCGAGGCGCACGGCGCGATTTGAACCGTCCGGGGCAATGCCGGAAACGTCGGGGCTGTCTTCGATATAGGACACCACGACGATCTTCGTCAGGCTCGGCAGCTCGGCGGTAAACTCGGCGACGCGCGGGCGCGAGTCGAGGGCCTTGCCGTTGTAGTAATAGCCGTCGGGGCAGAACAGCACCTTGGGCTCGATCTGGCCGAAGCGGTCGAGGACGCCCTGCACGCCGAAGTCCGGCGAGCACGACGACCACACGGCGCCCAGCGACGTCGCCGCCAGCATGGCGATCACCGTCTCGGGCATGTTCGGCATGAAACCGACGACGCGGTCGCCGGGCCCGACACCCTCGGCGGCCAGCGCCTGGGCCAGGCGAGAGACTCGGCCGTAGAGGTCCTGGTGGCTGACGCGGCGCTTCACCTTGTCCTCGCCCCAGAACACGATGGCGTCGGCCTCGCTCCCGAGGTCGTTGGGCCGCCGGCGCAGCAGGTTCTCCGCGAAGTTGATCTTTGCCTCGGGGAAGAAGCGGGCGCCGGGCATCTTGCCGGCGTCGGTCACCGCGGGACCGCGTTCCTCATCGGCGATGACGCCGCAGAAGTCCCACACCGCGGTCCAGAAGCCCGCCAGGTCGTCGACCGACCAGTCGTAGAGGTCGTCGTAGTCCTGGAAATCGAGCCCGCGGGTCTCCTTCAGCCGCCGCATGAAGGCGGTCAGGTTGGCCCCGGCGATGCGCGCCGCGGACGGCTGCCACAGCGGTTGCGTCATCCTGCACTCCCTTGTTGGCTTGGTGCTGCCTTGGTGCTGCTTGGCCGCCTTCCGGCGGCCTGAAGTTCCTTGCCTCTGGTTATGCCGCGCTGGCGGCGGATTGCAAGCCCGGGCTGGTCTCCCGGGACTGCTCTCCGGGGCCTGCTCTCCGGGGCCTGCTCTCCCGGGCTGCCGCATGGCTGGCCTGCACAGCCGGGGCTGGTGGCGGCGCCGGGCAGACCTTAAGATCGTCCGCGAATGCCAGCCTTCCGATCCCTCCTCTTGCGCGGCGCCGCGTTGTCCGCCCCGGTGCGGGGCGCGCTCTACATGACCGCGGCCTCGTTTCTCTTTGCCGTCATGAACGGGGCCATCCGCCTGCTGGGGGATGGCTGGGGCGCCGCGGCGGGCGAGGGGATGCATCCCTTCCAGATCGCCTTCCTGCGCAACGTCTGCGCGCTGTCCTTCATGCTGCCCTGGCTCATGCGCCACGGCCGCGAGGGCCTGCGCACCCAGCGGCTGAAGATCCACCTGTGGCGTTCCGGCATCGGCCTGATCGCCATGCTCACCTGGTTTTCCGCCATCACCTACCTGCCGATGGCCGAGGCCGTGGCGCTGAACTTCACGGCGCCGCTGTTCGCCACCGCCGGCGCGGCGCTGATCCTGGGCGAGGTGGTGCGGGCCCGGCGCTGGACCGCCACGGCGGTCGGTTTCCTCGGCATGCTGATCATCCTCAGGCCCGGTTTTACCGAATTCACCCCGCTGATGACCCTGCCGATCATTGCCGCCTGCTTCATGGCCGGCTCCATGCTGCTGGTCAAATCGCTGTCGGGAACCGAGCGCCCGGCGGCGGTGGTGCTGTACATGAACCTGCTGCTGACGCCGCTGTCGCTGGTGCCGGCGCTTTTCGTCTGGCAATGGCCGACGCCCACCCAGTGGGGGCTGGGCCTGTTCGTCGGATTCTGCGCGGCGGTGGCCCACAATGCCCTCACCCGGGCGTTCTCGCTGGCCGATGCCTCGGCGATCACCCCCTTCGACTATGCGCGCCTGCCCTTCGTCGCCCTGGTCGGCTATATCCTGTTCGGCGAAGTGTCGGATATCTGGACCTGGGGCGGCGCCGCGGTGAGCGCCGGCGCCGCGATCTACATCGCCCATCGCGAGGCGCGGGTGGCGCGCGAGCGCCCCACCCTGCAGGTCAGCGCGGAAGCGGTGAAGGGCCGGCCGTGAACCGGCGCCTTCTTGCGGCCAGAGTCACTGGCGGCTGGGCGAAGCTGTCCCCCAATCACCGCGGCGCCTTGTGGATGATCGCCGCCAGCGCCGGCTTCACGGTGAACTCGGCCATGGTGAAGACGCTGATCGGCGGTGAAGCGGGATTGGGCGGCCTCGACGTCTTCCAGGTCGCCTTCGCCCGCGCGCTGTTCTCTTTCGCCCTGGTGGTGCCTTTCCTGCTGCGCGCCGGGCCGGCGGCGCTGCGCACCCGCCATCCCTTCCTGCACGCCATCCGCGCCTTCGCCGGTGCCGCCGCCATGGTCTGCGGCTTCTATGCGGTCGGCCACCTGCACCTGGCCGATTTCACCGCCTTGAGCTTCACCCAGCCGCTGTTCGTCACGCTGCTGGCTGTGGTCATTCTGGGCGAGGTGGTGCGCTGGCGGCGCTGGCTGGCGACGGCGGTGGGCTTCGCCGGGGTCCTCATCATGGTGCGCCCCGGCGCCGGCACCTTCGACCCGGCGGCGCTGATCGCGCTGCTGTCGGTGTTCGGCATCGCCATTGCCGTGTGCATGGTCAAGCGCCTGCCGCAGGGCGAGCGCCACGCCACCCTGCTGGCCTACTTCTGCCTGATGTCGCTGGCGATCACCGCGGTGCCGGCGCTGGTCGTGTGGACGCCGCCCAGCCTCGACCAGTGGCTGCTGCTGGCCGGCGTCGGCACCCTGGGGGTGGTTTCCCAGGCGATGATCATCCGCGCCTACCGCTGCGGCGAGGCGAGCTTCGTCGCCCCCTTCGACTATCTGAAACTGATCCTGGCGGGACTCATTGGCTTTTTCGTCTTCAGTGAAGTGCCGGGGCCGTGGACGCTGCTCGGCGCCGCGGTCATCGTCGGTGCCGCGCTCTACATCGCCCGCCGCGAGGCGGCCCAGGGCGTGATCCGGCCGGCCGCCGACGGCAAGCCGCCGGTCGCCTGACGTCTAGAGGCGGGCGGCGAGGGCGCCGTAGCTGGCGGCGAGGCAGAGCACCACGACGAGGGTGAGCGGCTTGCGCAGCGCCTTGTACCAGGCCGGTGCCCGGCCGGCGGCGACGCTGCGGCGGTCGGCGAAGAAGACGCCGACGAAGCCGACGGCCAGCAGCAGCAGGCCCAGGGCATTGGGGATCATCAGCGCCAGCCAGCCGGCCAGGGCCGGCAGCACCGAAAGGCCCAGGCGCCGCCAGTTGCCGGCGTCGTTCTGCGCCAGGGCGAGGCCCCAGTGCACGGCGCCGAGGAACGAGAGGATGACGGCGCCGTAGGCCATCTGCAGGTTCACGATGATGACATAGGCGCGATCGCCGGCGGCCCAGGCCGCGGCGGCACAGGCGAGAAACGGCAGCAGCCCGGCGAGGCCGAGGGCCAGAGCCGGGCGGGGAACGTCCGACAGGCGGGCGTCAGGCAGGCGGGCGTCAGGCATCGCCGGCAGTGTCGGGCGGAGTCTCGCCAGGCGTTTGGGGATGGGATTGGGAAGTGGCGGCCTGTTGTTCCGCCACGCGCCGATGCAGGCCCAGGGCGGCAAGGCGATTGCGCGCCTGGTCGCGGTGGCGGTCGGTGATATGGCCGGAGACGATGCGGATGGTGGCGAACAGCACGGTGGCATCGTCGGTGAACCCCAGGCCGGCGACGAAGTCCGGGATCATGTCGCTCGGCACCACGAAATAGGCCAGCGCCGCCAGCAGCATGGCCTTCACCGGCCGCGGCGTGCGCGGGTCGAAGGCGCAGTAGTAGGCGCCGACGGCGTCCTCCAGGAACGGCAGCCGGCCGACGTTGCGCCGCAGCTTGGCCCAGAAGCCGCGCTCGACCTGGGCCTCGTTGCGCTGCATCACCCGCGCTTCCTGGGCTTTCGGGTCGTGGGCCGGGTCATAGGGGATCATGTCGCGTCCGGTCATGGGAAAAATATGGGGGCTTCCCCGCCGCTTAGCAACCGGCGAGCGGGACGTCCGGGGGCTGGCCCCGGCGGTGGCGATGGTGCCGGCGATGGTGTATGTCAGGCGCTGTCCGAAAAGGTGATCCATGCTCGACAGCACGCAACCCCTCCTGCGGAATTTCTGGTACCTGGCGCTGCCCGGCAAGGACCTGGCGCGCGGTAAGACCGCCGGCCTGACTCTGTTGGGCGAGCCGGTGCTGCTGTGCCGCGGCGACGACGGCCAGGTCTTCGCGCTGCGCGACATCTGCCCGCACCGCGGCATTCCGCTGTCCCACGGCCGCTTCGACGGCAAGGAGGTGGAGTGCTGCTACCACGGCTGGCGCTTTGCCGCCGACGGGCGCTGCACCGCGATCCCCTCGCTGACGCCGGGCCAGGATGGGACGGTGGAGCGCATCCGCTGCGGCGCCTATCCCTGCCGCGAGGTGCAGGGCAACATCTGGGTTTATTTGCCGCAGAAGTCGGCGCGCCTGCCGCAGGCCGCGCCGGACGGCCTGGCCCCGCCGCCGGCGCTGCCGGGCTTCGGCGACGCCACGCCGCAGGTCTCGATTTCCCAGCTTTTCAAGTGTTCCGCCGACACCGCCGCCTTCGGCCTGATGGACCCGACCCACGCCGCCTTCGTGCATACCTCGTGGTGGTGGAAGAAGAATGCCCGCAAGCTGCGCCTGAAGGAAAAGCATTTCGAGCCGGCGCCGCTGGGCTGGCGCATGACGCGCCACGCGCTGCCGCCGCAGAACCGGGTCTACCACCTGCTCGGCAAGGGGGTGACGACGGAGATCACCTACGCGCTGCCCGGCCTGCGCATCGAACTGATCGAGGGCGACCGGCACCGCGCCGCCAGCCTGACCGCCATCACGCCGGTCAACGACACCGAGACCGTGGTGCATCAGGCGCTCTACTGGACGCTGCCCTGGACGGCGCCGTTCAAGCCGCTGGCGCGCTACCTGGCCGATGTCTTCCTGACCCAGGACCGCCGCGTCGTCGACATGCAGCAGCAGGGCCTGGCCCACAATCCCAGCCTGATGCTGATCGACGACGCCGACACCCAGGCCAAGTGGTTCTACCGGCTGAAGCGCGAATGGCTGCGCGCCGCCGAAGAGGGCCGCCCCTTCGAAAACCCGGTGAAGGCCTGCACCCTACGCTGGCGCAGCTGAGGGATCCGGTCAGGCGACGTTGCGGTAGGCGCCGTCGCGCAGCATGGGGACGGCGGCGCTGACGTCTTCCTGCGCGGCGAGTTCGACGTCGTCGGGAAAGCCGGCCTCGATCAGTTCCTGCCCGGAGAGGCTGGCCCGGAAGGTCTGGGGCAGTTCGTCCTTCAGCTCCAGATAGGCGGCCCTGGCGGCGCGGGCGTCGGGGCTGAGCTGCCCTTTCAGGCGGGCGAGAATGGCGCCGGCGCCCAGCAGGTCCTCGATCGCCGGGCGCAGGGCACCGCCCGGCCAGTGCTCGCCGGCGGCGATGATGGCAATCCGGTTTCCGGCCTGCTGCACGGCCGCCGCCACGGCGGTGGCGTTGCGCAGGCTGCCGGCGAAAGCGTGGCGGTCCTGCACCATGGCCGACAGTGCCGAGCCGTTGGGCGAGGGCAGCACCAGCCGCGTGCCCGCCTCCAGCCGCTGCAACGAGGCCGGCGACAGGCTGGGGCCGCCCGCCGCCTCGCGGCGCGGCTTGGCCAGCACGGCTCCGGCTTGCCGCGCCGCCTGCTCGGCGCCGACCTTGCCCAGGCGGAAGGGCAGCACTTCGGCGCCGCGCGCGACCGCCACGTCGACCGAGGTGCTGAAGCACAGCATGTCGATGATGACGAAGACATCGCCGCTGTCGTGCAGGGCGGCCAGGCCGGCGCTGCCCCAGGCGAAGTCGATCTGCGGATCGCTCATGGCCTGAATCCTGACTGTGAGAACGAAGAGAGCCCTTAGAGTGACATCCGCCGGGCTGTCGCGCAAAAAAGAAGCGGCCCGCCCGGTACGCTCCGGGGGGCCGCTTCCGCAGGCCGGGTTAGGTGGGTCGTCAGGCGTTGGCGGCGTGGTCCATCGCCGGTTCTTCCGCGGCGGCCTCGGCATCCTCGGTCGGGCCGGCGTCGGCCGCAGCGGACTCCGCAGTGCCGAGGGAGGCGCGGCGGGCGGCCTCGGCCCGTTCCAGTTCGCGGGCCAGGTCGCCGACGCGGCGGATGATTTCCTTCACCGTCGGCGCCATATCGCCGGCGCTTTCGGCGGTGTCTTCGGCGGTGTCTTCGGGGGCGTCTTCCGGGGTGTCCTCGGCGATGGGCGCCTCGGCCGGGGCGTCAGCCGCCGCCGGCGCCGCCTGGGTCTCGGTCATGTCGGTTTCGTCCATGGCCGGCTCTTCCATGGCCGGCTCTTCCTCGGCTGGCTCTTCCATGGCCGGCGCGTCCATCTCGGGTTCGGGCTCGGGCTCGGGCTCGGGCTCGGGCTCCGGCTCGGGCGCGGCGGCTTCGGCCATTTCCGCCTCGTCGCCTTCGTTGGCGACGGCGTCGACGAAGGCGTCGTCCGTCGCGTTCATTTCCGTCATCGTGGCGAAGATCTCGTCGTCGCCGTCGTCTACCGTCTCGGCAGCGCCGGACTCGCCGGCTTCGGCGGCCGGTTCCGAAGCGTCTGCCTGGGTATTCTCCTGGACTTCCTCCGGGACCTTCTCCGGGGCGGCTTCGGCGGTGTCTTCAGCTTCCATTGCCGCTGCGTCCATCGCCGCGACGTCCTCGGTGGGGTCTTCCTGGCCGGTGTCTTCTTCGGGGGCGTCTTCCATCGTGTCGTCCGCCATCGTGCCATCCGCCGTCGCGGCGTCATCGCCAGAGCCCTCGGCGGCAGTCTCGATTTCCGGGGCTTCGGCCTCCGGCGCGTCGTCCACCGGCGCCTCTTCGCTCATGACGTCCTCGCCCGCCATGTCTTCCACTGTGGCGTCTTCCACTGTGGCGTCGTCCACCGGGGTGTCTTCCACCGCCGTGTTTTCCATCGGGGCGTCTTCGACCGGAGCGTCTTCGGCCATCGCGGCCTCGTCCGCCATCAGCGCCTCGGCGGGAGCTTCATCGAGGGCCTCATCATGGACCTCATCAAGGACCTCACCGGGGGCCTCCTCGGCGGCGTCGTCGGCCATAACGTCGTCGGCCATGACATCGTCAGGGGCTTCTTCAGCCGCGGTCTCGTCGGCGGGAATGGCGTCGGCGGGGGCCTCGTCAGCAGCGGCAGCCTCGTCGCTGGCCTCGACGATCAGGTCGGCGTCGCCGGCGGTGTCCGCCTGCTCCGGCTCGACCATGGCGTCGATTTCAGCGGGGGTTTCCCCGGCGGAGCCGGCTTCGCTGTCGTCGGCCGTAGGCGCTTCCGGCTGGGTGGCGGGCGCGGCGGCAGCCGGGGTCACCAGCGCGCTGACCCGCGATTCCAGATCCTGCAGCGTCTTGGTGAAGGTCTTCTCTTCGATCGAGCGCAGGACCGAGTGCAGCATGGAGCGCAGCTCCTCGTTCTCCTGGGCCAGGCGCTGGTTGTCGGAAATCTGCTTTTCGATTTCGCCGCGCGCCGTGACCAGCTGCGCTTCGATGGTCTCGATGAGACCGATCAGGCGCTCGCTGTAATGGTGCTGCTGTTCGTCCATCAGGCCGAAACGCTTTTCGGCGGCCTCGACACGTTCGCGCAGGTCATTGATTTCGGTCATGTGCTGGGGAGTCCCTTAACTGCTGACCTGCCCAGCTTGCCAGGAAAAGGTAAGCTTTTTCCTAATGGCAACTTTTCGTTTACCAAGGGTGTTAAGCTCCGCGCCCGGCGGTATGGGGCGCCGCGGATCAACCGGATCCACCTTGGAATTGGGGCCTGGAACCGGTCCATGGAAACGGCGTATTTCCTGCGTTTCGCCCTAGGAACTGCGCCGCGTGGCCTTGTAGGCCTTCTCGCCCTCGATCAGCGTCCACTCCACCATACTGCGCAGCACCTTGCCGAGGGCCTCGTCGAAAGCCTCGATCACGTCCGGCAGGTTGTCGGCGGCGGCGGGTATGCGGGCGTCGAAGGACTGCGAGGCGACGATGGTCCGCCGCGGCATCTGTACCAGCTTGGAATTCAGGCGAACCCAGGCCTCCGGCACGTCGCCGTTGAAATAGACTGCCTGCAATTCGCGCAACTCGGATTTCAGGATGAAGTCGGCGCGCAGGCCGATCGACTCGCGGCCGATGGAAACGATCTTTTTCGAATTCTCGAAGGATTCGACCATCAGGGTCTGGATCATCAGCGGCGCGCGGTCGGTCCAGCCGGAGCGGGCGTAGTATTCGATCTGCGTCGGGTTGCGCTGCAGGGCGATGCGCGTGCTGTCCAGCCCGGCATCGGCCACCGGCGGCTCCAGCACCAGCTGCCAGTCGACGGTCGGCAGGTCTTGGCGGAAGGTGCTCTTCGGCGTCAGGCGGTAGAGTTCCGGCGGCGGGCCCTGGCCCGGCACCGACAGGCCGCAGCCCGGGGCCAGCGCCACAACGGGCAGCGCGGCGACGGCGCGCAGCAGGCGGCGGCGTCCGGCGAAGCGGGCCGTGGCGAAATAGGGATTACTGTTGTGGTGCTTCATAGCCTTGCTGCTGGTCTCCAAAGATGAAACGGGCGGGGTCGCGCTGCACTTCGGTGGTGACGCGGTTCAGCACGACGATCAGTTCGCGGGCCTCGGTCAGCAGGCTGCTCAGCTCGTAGAGGCCGGTGTTGGTGAAATCGCGGATCGGCTCGCGGTTTTCCGAGATCAACGCCTCCAACTGGTCGGTGGCGCCGGTCAGGTGGCCGGCGGTCTGCTGCAGGCTGGCGATCAGGCCGCGGGCGTCCTTGGTGGTCAGGGCCACCTCGCGGTCGATACTGCCGGCCATGGTCTCGAAGGTACTCAGCGTGCTGTCGGCGCGGTCGGTCAGTTTCTGCACGTTGGACTCCAGGGAGCCGGCCATGGTCTCCAGGCTGCCGGTCGCATCGCGCAGGTTTTCCATGGTCAGCGCAGCGTCGGTGATCAGCTTTTCGATGTCGCCGCGGTTCTCGGCGATGGCGCCGGTCACCTCCGTCAGGTTGCCGACCAGCTGTTCGATGTTCTTCAGGTTGCGCTCGCTGAGCAGCGCCTGGGCGCGCAGCAGCAGGACGTTGACGTTCTCCAGGATTTCCGGCGCGCCTTCCAGCACCTGCTCGAACGAGGAGGTGCCCGGCGGGATCTCGGCGATCTTGCGCCCCGGCGGCGGCTCCAGCGGGGCGGCGGCGGGCGAACCGCCGGACAGCTGCACATAGCGCCCGCCGGTCAGGCCTTCCAGTTCCAGCGTTGCGACGCTGTCGGCGCGCACCGGCGTGCGCTTCTGCACTTCGATGGTGACGCGGATGGCGGTCGGCCGGTCGGGATCGAGATCGACCGAGACCACCTCGCCGACGCGCACGCCGCTGTAGCGCACGGCGCTGCCTTCCCTCAGGCCGGTCACCGTGCTTTCGAAGATGATGTCGTAGCGCGCGAACTCCGCGTCGAACTGGAATTTGGCGAGCCACAGCACGAAGCCGAGCAGGCCGAAGGCCAGCAGCAGCACGAAGAAGCCGACCATGATGTAGTTGGCGCGTGTCTCCATGACGACTCTTCAGGCCCCTTCTTGCGGCGTGGATTGCGGCTGTTGGTTTTGGGCAGCCTGCCCGTCCCGTTCCGCGCTCCGCTGGGCGCTGCCGGCGGCGGCGCGCCCGCGGGGCCCGCCGAAATACTCCTGGATCCAGGGGTCGGGCTCGCGCATCAGTTCGTCGATGGTACCCACCTTAACACGTTTGTCGACCAGTACGGATACCCGGTCGCAGATGGCGTAGAGCGAGTCGAGGTCGTGGGTGACCATGACCACGGTCAGGCCCAGGGCGCGCTGCAGGTCGCCGATCAGGGTGTCGAAGTTGGCGGCGCCGATGGGGTCGAGGCCGGCGGTCGGCTCGTCGAGGAACAGGATGTCGGCATCCAGCGACAGGGCGCGGGCCAGCCCGGCGCGCTTGCGCATGCCGCCGGACAGCTCGGCGGGAAACTTGTGGGCGGCATCCGACGGCAGGCCGACCATGGCGAGCTTCACCTCGATCAGCTCCTTGCGCAAAGCCGGCGGCAGATCGCTGTGCTCCTTCATCGGCACCTCGATGTTCTGCGCCACGGTCAGCGAGGAGAACAGCGCGCCGTCCTGGAACAGGACCCCCCAGCGCGCCTGCATCTGGCGTATCCGCGCCGGGCTGAGCGTTGCCAGGTCCTGGCCGAAGACGACGATGCGGCCGGCGCGCTGCTTGTTGAGGCCGATGATGGTGCGGATCAGCACCGATTTGCCGGTGCCCGATCCGCCGACCACACCCATCACCTCGCCGGCGCGCACGCTGAAATCCAGGTTGTCGTGAATCACCGTGGTGCCGAATTGGGTGCGCAGCCCGGTGACGGTCAGGATTTCCTCGCCGCGGCGGATGCGCCCCGACCCGACCAGCTCATTGCCGATCTGTGAGTTGCCGTTGGGGGTGGCCGTGATCTCGCTCATCTCTAGAACCCGATGACCGAGAAGAAGATCGACAGCAGCGCGTCGAGCACGATGACCAGGAAGATCGCCTCGACCACTGCGCGGGTGGTCTGGCGCCCGACGGACTCGGCGCTGCGTGACACCTGCAGGCCTTCATAGCAGCCGATCATGCCGATGATGAAGGCGAACAGCGGCGCCTTGATGAGGCCGACCAGGAAGGTGTTCACGGTGACCGCGTCGCTCAGCTGGCGGGCGAACTGGAAGAACGAGATGTCGAGCACCACGGTCGCCATCACCGCACCGCCCAAGAGGCCCATGATGTCGGCATAGAAGGTCAGCAGCGGCAGCACCAGCACCAGGGCGAAGACCCGCGGCATGACCAGCACCTCCATGGGGTCGAGCCCCAGGGTCTGCATCGCGTCGACCTCCTCGTTCACCTTCATGGTGCCGATCTGCGCGGTGAAGGAGGAGCCGGAGCGCCCGGCGACGATGATGGCGGTCAGCAGGATGCCCATCTCGCGCAGCACGCCGACGGCCACCAGGTTGACGGTGTAGATCTGCGCCCCGAAGCGTTCCAGCTGGTCGGCGCCCTGATAGGCCAGCACCACGCCGACCAGGAAGGAGATCAGCCCGACGATGGGCAGGGCATTCAGGCCGGTCTGCTCCATGTGGGCGATCAGCGGCACCGGGCGGATGCGCCAGGGCATCAGCAGCGAGCGTGCGAAGACCGTGATCGTCAGGCCCAGGAAGGACAGCAGGTCGGTGCCTTCCTTGGCGATGCGCACGGTCTCCCGGCCGATCCGCAGGGCGACGGCGATCAGCGGATTGTCCGGCCTGGGCGGCGGCGGCAGATCGGCATGCTGATGGGCGATGGTGCCCATCAGGGTCTCGATGGCCGGCGAGCAGCCGACCAGGGTGACGGGGACACCGCGGTGCTTCAGGTCGTCGAGGGTGCGGTCCAGCACCCAGGCCCCGGCGCTGTCGATGGCGTTGCAGGCGCTGAGGTCGGCCAGGACTTCCTGGGCGCCCTGCAGGTCGAGGCCACGCAGGGCGGCATCGTGGCGCGCCAGTTCCCGGGTCGTCCAGGCGCCGACGAAGCACAGGCGTAGGGCCGCTCCCTCGCGCCGCAGTTCCAGCGCCGAGGCCGTGCCTGCTTCCAGACCGAGGTCTTCGGCGGCACTCACGTCTCTAACGGCCGGTCTGACGGCCGGGTAAGGTCCGGCATCCTGGCAGCCCCCTCATCGCCAATTTGCTTGGCATATCATAGCTTAAGGGCGGAGTCTGCCGCCTGGCTACGATATTTGCCAGGGCTCAGGGGGATTAGCCGCAAAGGATCTCGGCTTCGTGGCGCACCGGAAAGTTCACGGAGTTGGCGATGAAGCAGGTCTTGTGCGCCTCTTCATGGAGCGCTTCGGCCCTGGTGAGGTCGCTGCCGGGGGCGACGGTCACCCGCGGGCGCAGCACCACCTCGGTGAAGCGGCCGCCCTTGCCTTCCTGCTGCATGGTGCCGCCGGCGCTGTCGGTGTAGGCGGTGACTTCCAGGCCTTCCAGGGCGGCCAGCGCCAGGTAGGACAGCATGTGGCAGGCCGACAGCGCCAGCACCAGCATGTCCTCCGGGTTGTGCCGCGCGGGATCGCCGCGGAAAGCCGGGTCGGCCGAGCCGGTGATCGACGGCTTGCCGGGGAAGTCGGCCCGGTATTCGCGCGAATAGCCCTGATAGGTCCTGGTACCGCCGGCGGCGGCGCCGGTCCAGGTTACCGTGGTTTCGTAGTGATGTTCCTTGCCGCGGGGCATGGATCTCTATCCTTCCGGTTTATTGCCGGTTTATTGCGCCGGCAGCCTGGCGGCCAGGGCGGCCATTTCACGGTTCCAGGCATTGGCGCGCCTGACGTCGGCGCGTTCCGACAGCAGGGCCCGGGCCAGCGGTGCCTTGCCGGCCTTGACCGCCGCGTCGATCAGAAGCTGTTCGAAGAGGTCGCGCTGGGCGCGGCTGCCGCCGATGCGGTTCAGCGCCGGGCGGTGGGGCAGCAGGGCCTCGACCGCCTCCCCGTAGCGTCCGCGGCGGTGGGCCAGCACGGCACGGCACAGCGGCAGGCCGATGTCGCGGGCGACGCCGGCCTCCGTGCCCCCCTTTGCGCATTCGGGTCCGGCGGCGAAGCGCTCCAGGCTGTCCAGCAGGGCCTCGGCGGCGCCGTCGTCGCCCTTGGCGGCCTCTCCGGCCGCCACCGCCATCATGAAGTGGGCGTCGGCGAAGACCAGCATGTGGTCGCCGCCCAGCGTTGCCGATTTCTCCGCCAGTTCGGCCCAGCGGTTGCCGACGTCGATGCCGCGCTGTTCCAGGCGCCACAGCAGGGCGACGGCGTTGGCGATGTCGAGATATTCTTCCGACAGGTCGCCGCGCACCTTGGTGTCGTAGTGGGCCAGCACCTCCTCCGTGCGGCCCTGGTCCAGCAGGAACAGGCAGCGGTGCCAGTAGACGTGGTAGGCGAAGTTGTTGCAGCCGGCCCAGGCGGGCTCCAGGCCGTCGATCCAGGGCGCGCCTTCGGCCGGGCGGTCCTGCATTTCCATCACATGGGCGACGGCGTGGGCGGCCCAGATGTCGCCGGGATTGCGCGCGACCGCGTCGCGCCCGGCGGCCTCGGCGGCGCCGTAGTCACCGGTTTCCTCCAGGGCGAAGGCCTGAAGGCCCAGCACGTAGCCGTAGCCCGGTACGCCGTCGTCCCAAGCGTAGAAAGGCCGCGCCACCGAGGCGCGCAGGGCCGGCGCGTCGCCAAGGTAGAAATGCAGGTACTGCGCCAGCTTCAGCGCCACGATGTCGTGCGGGTGGGCGAGCAGCACCGTGTCGTAAATCGCCGCCGCCGCGGCCAGGTCGCCGGCCAGCCAGGCCTCCAGCCCGGCCAGGTGCCGGGCCTCGCGCGGCGTGAGGCCGGCCCGGGCCCCGGCGGCCTTGGCGTCGGCCAGCGCCTTTGCGGCGCGCGCCGCCAGGTCGCGCTTGGCGGACAACAGCAGGAAACAACCCTTCAGGCCATGGGCCAGCGGCATCGCCGGGTCGAGGGCGAGAGTCTCCTTCAGGCGGTCGCCGGTCGCCAGTTCGAAACCGAGGTAGGCCTCCACCGTGGCGTCGAAGGCATGCAGGGCCTCAGCGCTGGCGGCGGTCTGCGGCAGACCCCGGATGTCATGCTGCATCGTCTCTGCTCTCTCAACTGGATGTCCAACGGGGCGGCGCGGCCACCATAGGACAACGGGGGCGGGGTCGGAAAGGTCATGGCGCGCCCGGCGCCAGTAGTGGCCCCAGCAGGTGCAGGGCCAGGCCGGCGAGCGCGGCGCCGGCCAGCAGCCAGCCCGTGCCGACCTTGAAGCGGAAGACCGCCAGCAGCGCCGCCGCGGCCAGCGCCGCCGCCGTCCAGTCGATCGAGGACAGCTCGGGGACGATGACGCGCAGGCCGAGGCCGGTGACATCGGTGGTTTCGCGGAAGATCACGTGCAGCGCGAACCAGACGGCCAGATTCAGGATGACACCGACGACGGCGGCGGTGATCGCCGTCAGCGCCGCCGACAGCGCCCTGTTGTGGCGCAGGCGCTCGACGTAGGGGGCGCCGAGGAAGATCCACAGGAAGCAGGGCGCGAAGGTGACCCAGGTGGTGAGCAGGCCGCCCAGCACGCCGGCGGTCACCGGGGCGAGGCCGCCGGGGTCGCGGTAGGCGCCCAGGAAGCCGACGAACTGCGTCACCATGATGAGCGGGCCGGGCGTAGTCTCGGCCAGGCCGAGGCCGTCGAGCATCTCGCCTGGGGCCAGCCAGCCGTAGGATTCCACGGCGGCCTGGGCGACGTAGGCCAGCACCGCATACGCGCCGCCGAAGGTCACCACCGCCATCTGGCTGAAGAACACGGCGATGTCGCTGAACACGTTGTCGGGGCCCAGCAGGACCAGCAGCAGGGCGGTCGGGCCGAGCCACAGCGCCAGCAGCAACGCCGCGAGCATCAGCGCGCGCCGGCGGTTCGGGCCGGCATGGCGCGGCACCTCGATGCCCAGGATGGTCTCGGCGTCGGCGACCGGGGCCGTCCCGGCGGCGCCGTGGCCGCCGCCGCCGGCAAAGGCCTTCAGCCCGCTGCGGCCGCCGAGATAGCCGATGAGGCCGGCGGCCAGGATGATGGCGGGGAAGGGGGCGGCGAAGCCGAAGATCGCCACGAAGGAGGCCGCCGCCAGGGCGACCATCACCGGGTTTTTCAGCGCCCGCCGGCCGATGCGCACCACCGCCTGCAGTACGATGGCCAGCACGGCCGCCTTCAGGCCGAAGAACAGCCCGGCCACCACGCCGACGTCGCCGTACAGCGCATAGACGATGCTGAGGACCATGATGGCGGCCATGCCCGGCAGCACGAACAGCAGGCCGGCGACCAGGCCGCCGGCGGTACGGTGCAGCAGCCAGCCGACGTAGACGGTCAGTTGCTGGGCCTCCGGCCCCGGCAGCAGCATGCAGAAGTTCAGCGCGTGCAGGAAGCGTTCCTCGCCCAGCCAGCGCTTCTCCTCGACCAGGATGCGGTGCATCACAGCGATCTGGCCGGCGGGGCCGCCGAAGCTCAGCAGGGCGATGCGAGCCCACACCGCCACCGCCTCGCCGAAGCTGGGCCAGGGCCGCCCGTCGGCCCCCACGGGCAGCCGCTCCGTGGCGACAACATCAGACATTGGCAGTCTCCGGCTTGGCGGCGGGCCAGTTGTGGGTCTCGGCCGCGGCATCGCGGGCCCAGAGGAAGAAGGCGTCGTAAAGTGTCATACCCGCGTTCAGTTGTGCCAGATCATCATTGAACATTTGCGACAATCCGAGCGAAGCGGCGAGCAGGCCGGCGGATTCCGGGGCCAGACCGGGCCGCGCCGTATCGGCGCCGCGCACGATGGTGGCGAGGCGCCGCAGCGGGGCGGTATCCAGGCCGAAGGCCTCGACCATGACGTCGAAGGTGCAGCGCTCGCCGCGATGGCTCCAGGCAACGCCCTCGACGTCGAAGGGCGTGGCGGCGAAACGGTCGGCCACTGCCGCCACCTGGGAGGCCTCGACGAACAGGAAGACGGCGGCGGGATCGACGAAGCGCCGGATCAGCCAGGGGCAGGCGAGACGGTCGATCTTCGGCCTGGCCCGGGTCACCCAGAGGCTGCGCCCCCGGGCGCCGCCGGAGCCGTCACGCGGCGGGATCTTGTCGGCCGGGACCAGCGGCAGGCCGGCGGCACGCCAGGCCTGGAAGCCGCCGTCGAGCGCGGTTGCCGATGCCCCCGCATGACGCAGCCAGGCGGCACCGCCCTGGCTGATTTTCAGGCCGCGGTCGCAATAGACCACCACGGTGCGGCCCGCGAAGTCCGCGGCCCAGTCCGCTGCCTGCAGTCCCGGCCGGCGGTATGCCGAGGGGATCAGGCGTGGATCGGCGTCAAAGTCCTCGTCCGTGCGTGTATCGAGGATCACCGGCGCGTGCGCTGTGCCGATGAGATGGGAGAGAAATTCCGGGGAGACAATGGTTTCGTCAGGCATAGCGGCGTTCCTCCTGAAACAGGATCAGAACGATGCTTGGGCGAGTTGCCTGACGGGGAGATCGCAGGTCCCCGATGGACATGATACGACGCCTGTCCCGCGGCTTTGTCAAGCGGCCGCGCTGTCAGCGGTTCAACGCCTCCCGCCCGGCGGAAACGATCAGCTGAGCCCCCAGGGCGCCCATCACGGCGCCGGCCGCGCGATCGATCCAGATCCTGGCGGCCAGGTAGACCGACCGGGGCCGCCGTGCCGAGAAAACCAGGACCACCGCTGTGTACCAGAAGGTCTCCACCGCCATCACCAGCGGCGGCAGTGCGATCAGCATCCACAGCGGCGGCGAGACCGGCAGCAGGGCCGCAAAGATACTGGCATAGACGATCGCCGTCTTCGGGTTGCTGAGATGAGTCAGCAGGCCGATGCCGAAGGCGCGCAGACCGCTTCTTTGCAGGCCGCTTCTTTGCACGCGGGCATTTTCCGGTGGGCTGATCGGCTGGCCGGCGCTGCGCCAGATGCGGATGCCGAGGTAGATCAGGTAGGCGCCGCCGGCCAGCTTCAAGAGCAGGTGCAGCCATTCGACCTGCAGCAGGAGGGCGCTCAGCCCGAAGACGGCCAGGGTTGCGAAAATGGCGCCGCCGACGCCCACGCCGAGGGCGGCAGCAAGCCCGTCGATGCGGGAGGTCGATATCGAGATGCGCGAGACGAGGACGAATGTCGGCCCGGGGCTGGCCGCGCCGATCAGGAGGGTACCGAGGATACTGGCAAGAATGACAAGGCTGGTCATATCCGTTCCTATCGTCGCATTGAAACACAGGGATATAGGGTGTCGGGAGGCGGCGGCTCCCCAATGGCGCCATATCCTATTCCGCCAGCCGCGCGGTGGTTGAAGCATTGTTGGGTCCGTCGGCCGCCCACCCTTCCCCGAGGCTGTGGAGAGAGCTCAGTTCGCCAGGGGCGAGAGACGATGGCGGCTTTGCATCAGACTGGCGCCTTCGGCTGACGCCAATAGGCGACGGCAATTTGCAGTTCCTGCCGGTGATGCGTTGCGGCCTGGGGGCCTTGGTCGGGGCCGTCATAGCGGCCCAACTCCGCGAGCAACTGAAAGAAGCCGCGCCCCGGCATGTCCCGTTGGGCGCGGCTGACGGCCAGCGCCGCCAGCAGGGGGCGACCGGCGGCGTGGTCCTCGCGCACAAGGGTCTCCAGCAGGCCGGTCAGGCGGTGGATGGCGTGGGGACCGGGGAAGGCGGTGCGCCAGGCGAGATCCTGATAGGTGACGGTTTCGCCGGCCTGCGCGCAGGCCAGGAGTTCGCGGCGCAGGGCGGCCATCAGCCTGTCGTCTTCGGGGCTCTGGCCGTCGGGGCTCTGGCCGTCGGGGCTCCGGTCGTTCATGGTGCGGATTGCGATTCGTTGGGGAACAGACTGGTCATGACGATTCTGGTTACGGGCAGCGCCGGCCACCTGGGCGAGGCGCTGGTGCGCACCCTACAGGCTGGCGGAGAGGCGGTTGCCGGGCTCGACATCGTGGCCTCGCCGTACAGCGATCATGTGGGTTCTCTGACCGAACGCGCTTTCGTAAAGCGCTGCCTCAAAGGTGTGACTACCGTCTACCACGCTGCCACCCTGCACAAGCCCCTTGTCGCGACCCACAGCCGTCAGAACTTTGTTGATACCAACATCAGCGGTACCTTGAATTTGTTGGAGGAGGCGGTGGCCCAGGGTGTCGCGCGCTTCGTCTTTACCAGCACGACCAGCGTCTTCGGCGATGCGCTGGTGCCGCCAGCGGGCGAACCGGCGGCTTGGATTACCGAAGATATTGCAGCGATTCCCAAGAACATCTACGGGGTCACCAAGGCGGCGGCGGAGGATCTCTGCCAGCTCTTCCATCGGCGCTTCGGTCTGCCCGTGATTGTGCTGCGCACCGCGCGCTTTTTTCCCGAAGCGGACGACAGCAAGGCGATGCGCGACAGCTACGCCGACGCCAACGTAAAGGCCAATGAGTTTCTCTTCCGGCGCGTCGACATCGAAGACGCGGTCTCCGCGCACCTGCTGGCTGCCGAGCGTGCCGAGGCCCTTGGGTTTGGGCGCTATATCATCAGCGCAACCACGCCGTTCCAACCGGAAGATATGGGTCTGCTGCGGCAGGATGCTCCGGCCGCTGTCCGGCGCCATCTGCCGCACTACGAAGATATTTACTCAAAGCATGGCTGGCGGATGTTTCCGGCCATCGACCGGGTTTATGTCAATGCCCGGGCAAGGTCGGCCCTGGGCTGGCGTCCGGTTTACGATTTTGCCCGCGTGGTTTCGGACCTGGCGGCGGGGGAGCCCCTGGGCAGCCCGCTGACGCGGCAGGTCGGCATCAAGGGCTATCATGTGGAGGACTTCGCCGAGGGTCCCTACCCGGTGGAGTGAGACGATGAACAGTTTCGATGTGATTATTCTGGGCGCCGGTGCCGCCGGCCTGATGGCGGCGGTCGAGGCCGGCAAGCGCGGCCGCTCCGTCCTGGTGATCGAAAAGTCGGAGAAGCCGGCGGAGAAGATCCGCATCTCCGGCGGCGGGCGCTGCAACTTCACCAACCTGCATTGCGCCCCGGCCAATTACATCTCGCAGAACCCGCGCTTCTGCGTCTCGGCGCTGAAGCGCTACACCCAGCACGACTTCCTCGCCCTGGTCGAGGCCCACGGCATCGCCTGGCACGAAAAGACCCTGGGCCAGTTGTTCTGCGACGGCTCGGCCCAGCAGATCATCGACATGCTGCTGGGCGACTGTGCCGAGGGCGTGATGCTGCTGACCGAAACGGTGCCGTTGCATGTCGAACGGCAGGAGGACGGCCGCTTCCATATCGCGACCGCCCAGGGCGAGTACGACGGCGCCTCGCTGGTGGTGGCGACCGGCGGGCCGTCGATCCCCAAGATGGGCGCGACCGGCTTTGCCTACGAACTGGCCAAGCAGTTCGGCCTGAAGGTGATGCCGCCGCGCCCGGCGCTGGTGCCGCTGACCTTCGACGCGGCGCTGCTGGAAAAGCTGACGCCCCTGGCCGGTGTGGCCAGCGAGGCGACGGTGGCCTGCGGCAAGACCCGCTTCCGCGAGGCATTGCTGTTCACCCACCGCGGCCTCAGCGGCCCGGCGATCCTGCAGATCTCGTCGTACTGGCAGGCGGGCGAGGAGATCGTGGTCGACCTGCTGCCGGGCCGCGACGCCTTCGCGCTGCTGCGCCAGGCGCGCGACGAAAAGCCGAAGCAGGAACTGCACAACGTGCTGTCCGAAGCGCTGCCGCGCCGCCTCGCGCTGTTCCTCTGCGAAGAGGCCGGCGTTGGTGGGCGTCTTGCCGATCTCTCCGACAAGAAGCTGCGGACGATGGCCGAACTGCTGAACCGCTGGCGCCTGAAGCCCAGCGGTACCGAGGGCTACCGCACCGCCGAGGTGACGGCGGGCGGCATCGACACCGACGGGATTTCCTCCAAGACCTTCGAGGCCAAGCAGGTGCCCGGCCTCTATTTCATCGGCGAATGCCTGGACGTCACCGGCTGGCTGGGCGGCTACAATTTCCAGTGGGCCTGGTCGTCGGGCCACGCGGCCGGGCAGGTGGTCTGAGACGACGCGCGACCGACAGTCGCAGGGCGGACACAGCCTTGCCGCTTGCCGCCGGGGCGGCTTTTGGCGACACTCCGGCCCACTAAAAAACCAAGAGCCGCCTGTTCCAAGGCGCCCGTCCTGTCATTTCAGCGAGGCCCCCTATGCCGACCTTCAAGACCCTCGACGACCTCGACGTTGCCGGCAAGACGGTGCTGCTGCGCGTAGACTTCAACGTGCCGATGGCCGACGGCAAGGTGACCGATGCGACGCGCATCGAACGCGCGGCGCCGACCATCCGCGATCTGACCGCCAAGGGCGCCAAGGTGCTTCTGCTCAGCCACTTCGGCCGGCCCAAGGGCAAGCCGAACCCGGAGATGTCGCTGAAACCGCTGGTGCCGGCGGTGTCCCAGGTGCTGGGCTGCGAGGTCGCCTTCGCGGAGGACTGCATCGGCGCGCAGGCCGAGGCGGTGGCGAAGGGGCTGCAGGCCGGCGGCGTCGCGCTGCTGGAGAACCTGCGCTTCCATGCGGGCGAGGAAGCCAACGACAAGGATTTTTCCAAAGCCCTGGCGGCGCTGGGCGATGTCTACGTGAACGACGCCTTCTCGGCGGCGCACCGCGCCCATGCCTCGACCGAGGGCATCGCCCGGCTGCTGCCGGCGGCCGCGGGACGCCTCATGCAGGCGGAACTGGAGCATCTGGCCGCCGCGCTGGAAAAGCCAAAGCGCCCGGTGGCCGCGGTGGTCGGCGGCGCCAAGATATCCAGCAAGCTCGACCTGCTGGGCAACCTGGTCGCCAAGGTCGACATGCTGGTGATCGGCGGCGGCATGGCCAATACCTTCCTGAACGCCCTCGGCGTCGACGTCGGCAAGTCGCTCTGCGAGCACGACCTGGCCGATACCGCCAAGGATATTCTCGCCAAGGCGAAAGCCGCCGGCTGCGACGTGGTGCTGCCGACCGATGCGGTGGTCGCCGGGGAATTCAAGGCCGGCGCCGCCAGCGAGACGGTCTCGGTGAAGGAAGTCCCCGCCGACAAGATGATCCTGGACTGCGGCCCGGCGACGGCGGAACACCTGATCCGGCGCCTCGGCGACTGCGCGACGCTGGTGTGGAACGGGCCCTTAGGTGCTTTTGAGATTCCCCCTTTCGACGCGGCGACCAACGCCGTGGCCCAGGCGGCGGCGAAGCTCACCAAGGACGGCAAGCTGCTGACCGTGGCCGGCGGTGGCGACACCGTGGCCGCACTCGCCCACGCCGGGGTGATCGACGATTTCTCTTATGTCTCCACGGCGGGCGGTGCCTTCCTGGAATGGCTGGAAGGCAAGACCCTGCCGGGCGTGCAGGCGCTGGAAGACGCGGTGTAGTGTTTAAAAGCACATATCGACATAGTGCTGCTTAAAAATTCGAAGACAAGAGTGGCCTAGAGAGGCAGCCTCTCTTCCAAGTATTGGATGCTCTGGCGCCTCAACAAGATTTCCCGCCTAAGATGATAATTAGATGGCTAGATTCCATCTAGAGCCGTACCTTTGGCTAAGCCTATTATCTTGGGCAAGTGCAGCTAAGGGCTAGCTCGCAAGGGGGGAGAATGCTTGAAGGCCTCGCTATCCAATACACGAATCAAACCGAGCAAGACCTTCGGCTCATTGGATACGGCCTATCCATATTGGGCGCGATAATTTCTGCTACTTTATCGCGGAATACCTCGGTTCTCAGGCGCGCTCCCTACTTCGCATATTCTGGCGCTCTGTTTCTGGCGTCGGCATCAATTCAGCTAATTTGGCTTGGATCGCTATCAGCGTTGACTGGAGGATATCTCTGGCTGTTCTTCTTGACCGACGTGATGTCATCGGTGGTGGTTGGGTATTTCTATGGAATTGTCGCCATGGCCCGATCTCGCGACGCGTTCGGCACTAGGCGGTATGCCGCACTAGCATTCATTCCACTGGCGAATCTTTGGCTACTTCTGAAGCCGTCCAAGAATGAGTCCGCAGCAGACCCGACGATCCCAATTCTGACGGGTGGCTTTGGTGTAGCAACCGGGTTTGTGTTTTATCTTGGGGCCGTTGGGCTTTCCAGCTACCTTGCAACGGAGGTTGATCGGATAGCCGAGTCAGCGACGCACAATACACACGCACAACAGGTGAGCATAGACTATCTACTACGTGCGAATGGATTGGAGGCGACACTTGAGCAGCTTGCAGTCGGCGTGCCACCACAAAAAATTGATCAATCCACTTCTCTTAAACACGTAGAATCGCACGGTGCGACTTTGCAATATGTCTATGAGGTCTCGGACGATATTGCAGTTCTTCCGAATTCTTTAAGCAAAGACCTGACCCATAAGAACTGTTCCAATCAAGCAATCCGTCCGCTGATTGAAGCCGGTGCGACGTTGGAACATATCTACCTTCGGCGCAGCGGTGATGTTGTCGGGACAGTTGTCGTTACACCTGAAAAGTGCGGGCTTAAATAACGTATCTGTTGCGGGAAGCGTGACGTCGACTGCTTGGCAACCCTAATTCTTACCCCAGCCGCGCGGTGAGGATCTTGATGCCGGCGGCGGCGAAGGCGATGGCGAAGACCGCCTCGAACCAGCGGCGCAGCCTGGCGTAGCCGGCGGCCATCGGCGGGCTGGAGAACAGCAGCGCGTAGCCGTGGAAGAGCAAGAAACTCTGCAGTCCGATGGCGGCGATGACGACGGCCAGCGTCGCCGGCGACGAGCCGGCCGGCACGCCCACCGCATAGAGCGAGCCGAAGAACAGGATCGCCTTCGGGTTGGTGAGATGCAGCAGGAGGCCGCGGCGGTAGGCCGCGCCGAGCGAGGGCGCCACGATCTTCGTGGCGGCCGCAACCTCGCGCCGGAGCGCCGAACGCGCCGACTTGACGGCGAGGAACAGCAGGTAGGCGGCGCCGAAGTAGCGCATGACCTCGAACACCCAGGCGTTGGCCAGCATGACGACGCTGAGGCCCGCTGCGGCGGCGATGGACCAGGTCAGCGATCCCGTGGTGATGCCCGAGGCGATGGCCAGGGTCGCCGGGCCGGGACTGCCGGTGGCGATCAGCGCGGCCAGCAGAATCAGCGGCAGGTTTACGTCTGCGATCATGACGGTCATTCCTCCACAATCATTTCTGGCTGGCAAGCGCTTTGGCGCGAAGGTGGGGGCGCGAAGGTCAGGGTCCGAAGGTCAGGGCGAGCAGGTCCCGGCGCAGGGCGTCGCCGTCCTTGTCGCGCAGCCCTTCGTCGACGGCGTCGTGCGTCGACCGCCAGATCGGCACGGCCTGCACCAGCAGTTCGCGCCCGGCATCGGTCAGGCTCAGGCGTCGGCTGCGTTTGTCTTCAGGATCCGGCGCGACCGTCAGCAGGCCCCGCCGCTCCAGCGGCTTCAGGTTCGCCGTCAGGGTCGTCCGGTCCATCGCCAGCAGGTGGGCGACGTCGCCGATGCGCGGCGGCTTCGGCCGGTTGAGGGAGACCAGCAGCGAGTACTGGCCGTTGGTCAGGTTCAGCGGGCGCAGCGCCTCGTCGAAGCGCCGCCCGATGGCGCGGGCGGCGCGTTGCAGATTCAGGCAAAGGCAGCGGTCGCGGACTTCATGGGTCACGCTCAGGGGCAGGTCGTCTCTCATGGTTCGTATTTTACGTTGACATCAACGTATTGGTCAATCTATGAAGGGCGTCCCAACGGAGAGGGAACCGGATACTCATGAACGTCTACATCAACCTGCCGGTCGCCGATCTCGCACGGTCTCGCGCCTTTTTTGGCGGGCTCGGCTTCGACTTCAATCCGGCGTTCAGCGACGAAACGGCGCTGGCGATGAAGATCAGCGACAGCTGTTTTGCGATGCTGCTGACCCACGCGAAGTTCGGCCCCTTCACGCCGCGCCCGATTGCCGATGCCCAAAAGACGACGGAAGTGCTGACCGCATTGCAGCTCGACAGCCGCGCGGCAGTCGACCGCTTGACCGACCTGGCGCTGGAGAACGGCGGCGGCGTGGTGCGCGACGTCGAGGATCACGGCTTCATGTATGCGCGCGCCTTTGCCGATCCGGACGGCCACATCTGGGAGCCGTTCTGGATGGATCCCGATGCCATGGGCGCCGGCCAATGACTGCCTGTCACCGGGGCTGCAAGGCCAAGGAGAGGCGCACCCTCGCTGCGCTGGATGCGGTGTTCACAGGAAACTAGGAGACAGACCTTGCCTTACGTGGACGGATTTTTGTTGGCGGTGCCGACGGCCAACAAGAGCCTTTATCGCGATGTCGCGGAGAAGGCGGCGGGGGTGTTCAAGGAATACGGCGCCCTGTCGGTGGTCGAATGCTGGGGCGACGATGTGCCGGAAGGTAAAGTGAACTCCATGCACAGTGCGGTGATGCGCAAGCCCGACGAAACCGTGGTGTTCTCCTGGATCACCTGGCCGTCGAAGGAGGTGCGCGACACCGGCATGAAGAAAGCCATGGCGGATCCGCGGCTGCAGGAGGGGATGGATCCCATGCCCTTCGACGGCCAGCGCATGATCTTCGGCGGCTTCGATATGATCGTCAACGATTGAAGGCGGCGACTGACGTGGCACTGACGCTCTACGCCCATCCCTTCTCGTCCTACTGCCAGAAGGTTCTGATCGCGCTTTATGAGAACGGAACGCCGTTCGAGTTGCGCAACCTGGAGGATCCCACCGCGAGCGCGGAGCTTGAAGCTCTCTGGCCGCTGAAGCGGTTCCCGGTCCTCGTCGATGACGGGCACACGGTCCTGGAGTCGAGCAGTATCATCGAGTATCTCGACGGGCGATATGCCGGGCCGCAGAAGATGATTCCTGAGGACCCCGCGACGGCGATCGAGGCGCGCACGATGGACCGCATCTTTGACAACTACATCATGACCCCGATGCAAAAGCCGGTCATCGATGCCCTGCGTCCCGAAGGCGACCGTGACCCCTATGGCGTGAGGGAAGCGCGCAGCGCGCTCGACAAAGCTTATCGCTGGCTGGACAAGAAAATGGCGGAGCGTACCTGGGCGGCAGGCAGCGACTTTTCGATTGCCGATTGCGCCGCGGCGCCGTCGCTCTTCTATGCGGACTGGGTGCAGGAGATTGGCAACGCCTATCCGCATCTGCGCGCCTACCGTGCCCGCCTGCTCGCGCGGCCGTCCTTCGCCCGTGCGGTCGACGAAGCGCGGCCCTTTCGCCACTATTTTCCGCTTGGGGCTCCCGATCGCGACTGACAGGAGCAGGAGACGATGAGCGATCCCATCGACATTGCACGCCGCTGCTATCAGGCCTTTGCGGACGGCGACCGACCGGCCATCGAAGCCCTGATGGCCGACGACTTTCACTTCACCAGCCCCCTGGACAACGGCCTGGACCGGATGGCCTACTTCAAGCGGTGCTGGCCCAACAACGAGCTGATAGCCGGGTTCGAATTCGTTCGTTGGATGGCCGACGGCCCCCAGGTCTTCGTGACGTACATCGGACAGAGCCACAGCGGCAAACGCTTCCAGAACACGGAAGTCCTGACGATCCGCGATGGAAAGATCTCAGCGGTCGAGGTCTACTTCGGATGGAATATCCCACATGACGCGGTACCGGGCGGTTTCATAGAGCCCGGTTGAAATCCCTGCGCATCCGTTGAGCCACTTCGTCCCAGCGGCGTTGATCATGCGATGGCGCGCATCGCCTTCATGTTTTCGATCAGCGCGGTGACGGCGGCTTCCGTCATCTCGGGGAACTGCTTCCTGAGGGCGGTGACGCTCACCGTGTCGTGGCTCATGATGAAGCTGACCTGTCTGGCGATGTCACGCGGCACCTCGACGTGCTGCTTGCCGTCGGTGAGGACCGGACGGCCGTCGCGCTGCATCACGCGCACGGTCTTGCTGACGCGGTAGCTGCCGGCCCCGGGTGCCGGTGGGTGTGCCGGTGGAGATGCCGGTTGAGGAGCTGGCGCGCAGGGCAGCTTGATGCGGCTTTCCAGGTCGTAGCTCTTGAAGGCGTAGGGCCAGTCCTCGACGGCTTTGACGGCGGCCTGCCGGGCGCCCTTCGAGGCGAGGATCTGCTCGACCGACTTGCCCATCGTCTTCAGCAGCCTGCCGAGCGCCGCCGCGTCGGCCTTGTGCGGCAGGTCGGCGCGCATCGCCGGGTCCTGCACCGCGGCTTCCCAGATGATGCCGAGCAGATCGAGCGCCTTGGGGATCGTCACCCCGAAGGCGATGTGCAGCGCGCCGTTCTGCGAGGCCAGGGCGTCGTGGTAGAGCCCGCGCGGGATGTACAGCAGGTCGCCGGGCTGCATCAGGACCTGTTCGGCGACCTTGCCGGCGCGGCGTTCGCGTTCCTTGTCGCCGAACTGGAAGCTCGGATGGTTGATCGGCGTGTCTTCGCGATTCTCGTAGATGTTCCAGACTTTCTCGCCGTTGCAGTGCACGGCGAAGACCTCGTGCACGTCGCAATGCGGGCCGAAGGCCTGGTGCTGGGACATGGAGAAGTAGAGGTTGGCCTGGCTGCGCCCGCCGGTGGCTTCCTGCAGTTCATTGGCCAGTTGGCGCACGCCGGGGGCCAGCGCGTCGATGTCGTTGAGGATGACCGAGGCGCCCTTGCCGATCCAGCTTTGTACCAGGTCCGGGTCGGGGCGCAGCGCCTCGCCGCCCAGGGCGAGGGTAGGGGTGCAATAGTCGGGCACCGGCACGGGATTGCGGTCGACGAACAGCTTCATCGTCTGCGGCGACCACACCGAGGTCATCGACATCATACTGTTGAGGCCCGCCAGCGTCATGATGGCGGCGGTGCGCTCCGGCGTGCCCTTCACGTGCAGGGGCTTCTTGCCGAAATACTCGGCGAAGAAGGTCTCCGCATCCAGCGGGGCGAGCAGGCTGTCGAGCAGGGTGGTCATCGCGGGTCCGGACCTTTCGCTGCTTTCGGTATAGGGCTGGCTCCCGCCGCGTGCAAGTTTGGCCTAGAAGAAGGCGCGGCCCCAGGAGATCAGCACTAGGGCGCCGGCCCCGGCCGCCACCCCCAGGCCGATGTTGCGCCGGGTGAGGAAAAAGATCGCCAGTGCCACCACCGCCGCGCCCAGGCGGTCCGCCGCCGCAGTGGCCGCCAGGGGGCCGTTGGGCAGCAGGATCATGCGGGCGATGAGGCCGGCCAGCATGGCGTAGGCGACGCAGGCGACCCACTCGAACAGGCGGCTGCCGGCGTCGATGCGCCCGGACAGGGTAACGCCCAAGGCGCGCCAGAAATAGGTCGCCAGGCCGGCGACGATGACCAGGACATAGGGCCACCAGGGGGAGGCGGCGAGGTTCTGGGCGAGATCCTGGGCGAGATCCTGTTCAGACATCGCTGTCCGCTTTCTTGCGGGGCAGCGCCAGATCGGCGGCGAAGGCGAGGGAGCCGGCGAGCACGCCGGTGATCAGCAGGCCCCAGTCGGGTGAGACCAGGTGCAGCGGCGGGCCGGCGAGGGCGCCGAAGACCAGGGCCAGGATGCGCCCGCGGTGGCGGGCGTCGGCGACGAAGACCAGCATGAAGTAGATCGGGTTGAGAAACACCAGGCCCAGGGTGACGAAGCCCGGCAGCAGACCGGCCAGGTAATAGCCGCCCGCCGTGGTCACCAGGCACATCGACCACAAGGCGGTGCCGAAGGCGGCGAAGTAGGGCAGGCGCTGCTCCGGCGGCAGTGTCGGGCAGACCCGCATGGCCGCCGCCCAGGCGGTGACCGCCACGTAGTGGGAGAACAGGTAATAGCGCCAGGCCGGGGTGCCGCGGGCGCGCAGGTAGGGCATCAGCGCGACGGTCATCGGCAGCAGGCGCGCATTGGTCATGGCGACCGCCGCGGTCACCACCAGCAGCGAGGCGCCGAGGCTGTGCAGTTCGATGACGACGATCTGGCCGGGCAGGGCCCAGCCGGTGAAAGTCGAGAACAGCCCGAGCCAGACGCTGAGATCGGCGCCCTGCACCAGCGAGCCGAAACCGAGGTAGGAGGCCCCCAGCACCAGCATCGGCACGCCGATCGAATCCCGCAGGCCGGCCAGCGCGGCCTCGCGTGGTGAGGCCGGGGGCGGCGATGTGGGGGGCGGCGAGGCCGGGGGTGGCCGAAGCGGCGCCGGATCGGCGGATGGCGGGGGAGGCGCGTCGGCGGTCATTGCCCCAAGGCTAGCGGTGCCGGGCGGGGGCGGCCACCCCCGATCCGGCAGGGCAGCCATGCAGAACGTCAGCAGTCTGAGCAGGGGCGGCCTGGGCTAGGCGACCTGGACCGGGGCGGCTTCCGCCGGCCCGCGTCATCCCGTCGCCGTTATCACCCTCTCGATGGGCAGCCGCACGATGGCGTGGGTGCCGACGCCGGGCCGGCTCTCCAGCTTCAGGTTGCCGCCGTGCAGCTTCACGAAGCCGTCGGACAGCGGCAGGCCCAGGCCGGTACCCTCGAACTGGCGGCTGAGCCGGCTGTCGACCTGTTCGAAAGGGGCAAAGGCGCGCGGTATGTCCTCCGCCGCGATGCCGATGCCGGTGTCGCTGACTTCGAAGACGAAACTGCCGTCGGCCTCATAGCGTGCCGCCAGGGCGACGTGGCCTTGTTCCGGGGTGAACTTGATGGCGTTGGACATCAGGTTCAGCAGCACCTGCTTCAGCTTGCGCTCGTCGGCACGCAGGTGCGGCAGGTTGTCCGGCAGGTCGATGGTGAGGGTCAGGTCGGCGCGCTTGGCGCGCTCGGCGACCAGGCGCTCCACCGCGCCGACCACGTCGGCGGGGTCGACCTCCTCCTCGCGCAGTTCGTGGGCGCCGGCTTCGATCTTGGCGACGTCGAGGATGTCGTTGATCAGCGTCAGCAGGTGCTGGGCGCTTTCATGAATGTCGGCGGCGTAGCTCTTGTACTGGGTGCTGCCCAGCGGGCCCAGCAGCTCGCTCTCCATGATCTCCGAAAAGCCGATGACGGCATTCAGCGGGGTGCGCAGCTCGTGGCTCATGTTGGCCAGGAATTCGGTCTTTGCCCGGTTGGCCAGCTCGGCGCTTTCCTTGGCGCCGATCAGCGCCTCCTCGCGCTGGCGCAGCGCGGTGATGTTCTCGGCCGTGCCGCGATAGCCCAGGAAGTTGCCGCTGTCGGGGCAATAGACCGGCAGGCCGTTGAGGCGGAACAGCAGGGTCTCGCCATTGCGGTGCATCACCGCGACTTCAATGTCACGGAACGGGGCGTGGCGCTCGCTGGTGGCCAGCGACATCAGTTTGACCGAGCTTTCCTTGGGCAGGTCGTTCAGCGGGCGGCCGATGATCTCGCGCGGATGGAAGCCCAGGGCGTCGTGGACGCGCGGCGACACGAAGGTCAGCACCAGGTTGCGGTCGGTCTCCCATACCCAGTCGGAGACCAGGCGCGTGGTGTCGTCCAGGCGCGTCGTCGCCTGGACCAGCGCGGTGGCGGTGGCCTTCAGCTTGGTCGTCGATTCATAGACCAGGGCGGTGGCGCGGATGGTGCCGTCGGTCCGGCGCAGCGAGCGGCGCTTGGCGCGGTAGTACTCGGTTCGCCCGTCGATGCTCAGCTTGTGTTCCTGGCTGACGGCGATGGGCAGGAAATCGCCGCTCTGCGGCAGCAGGCCCAGGGTCGACTGGTTGGGCAGTGCCCCGGCCTGGGCCAGGGCGCCGGCGATCTTCTGATAGGCCTTGTTGGCATAGAGGACCGCGCCGTCGGGCGAGACGATGCAGGTCGGCGGGCCGTCTTCCAGCAGCTCGCGCTGCAGGCTCAACAAAAGGCCGTCCAGCTCGTTCGTCGGATCGGCCACCTTCAGAACGGCGGCCTTCGGCGCGCCGCCCGATTCGGCGTTGCGCGCCACCATCTTGGGTTTGCCTAAATCGGTCGTCACCGCACCCGCTCAGCCCCTGCTTCGGTTTGCTTTGTTCATTTCCAGATCGCGGACCGCCGCCTGGAAGGCGGGCGCCCGCTGCCAGCTGCGCAGAACGTGCTGGGCGTCCTCGCGCTTGGTCTTGTCATAGAGCCGTGTCGCCCGCGCCAGGTCGCCGGGCGAAGTCTTCTGGCCGCCGGAGCCGGCGCTGCGGCTCAACAGGAACATCGTGGCGAAGTCCTGCTTGGTAACGCCGAGCGCGAGGCAGGCGATGGCCATCCCCTCGCCGCCGGGCCCGTACAGGATCTCGGTGCGCCGCGGCACGGCGATGCCGCTCCATTCTTCGAACAGCGCCTCGAACAGCGGCACCTGGCCCTGGCGCAGGGTCTTGATCAGCAGCGCGGCGTTGACCGGCTGTTCGCGCGCCATGCAGCGTGCGAGGTCCGCCGCGGTCTGTTCCAGGTTCGGCCCGTCGTCGCCGTTGCCCGCCGCCATCTCCAGCACGCTGCTTTCCAGGGCGTCGTCCAGCGAGGTCGGGTGGATGTCATAGCTCTGCAGGATCTCGGCGCGCAGGTTGGCGGCGACCACCCAGTACAGCCGCATGGCGATATCGTTGGTCAGGTCCTGGCGGCGCACCAGGGGTTCCTGGTAGCTGTCGATGTGCTGGGACTGCTCGGCCAGATAGGCCAGCGTCGCCTTGGAGATGCGCGCGCTGTGGTTTTCCAGCAGTGCGGTGATGACGTCGCTGTCCTGGGTGCCGACCAGTTCGTCGCTGACCGTTTCACTGAGGTCGCGGCGCCGCGCGATGGTGATCTGATGCTGGCGGCTGCGGTGATGGATGATGCTGATCAGTTCTTCGTCGGACAGCAGGGCCGAGCGCAGCAGCACCGGCTGGGCGACGGAGAACTCGTCGTTGGCCAGGGCGACGACAAGCGCGCGCGGCGCGGCCGGATTGCGCGACAGCCGGTCGGCCAGCCGCTTGCGGATCGGAATTTCGAACTCATGGATCAGCTTTTCGAGGATGTCGAAGATCAGGTCGCGTTCCTGATCGCTCAACATATGCTCGCGCTCAAGGGACAGCTGCGCGATGCGCGCTGTCAACTGCTCGCGTCCCTCGATCGACTTGTCGAGTGCAAGCCGCAATAGAGAATGAAGATCTTGTTCTTGATCGTTCATCCGGCCCTTCCCGAAATACGACCGGTCGCCAGCCCCGTCCCGATGCGTGGAATATCTGCCGGTTCCCACGGTGATCGCAGACAAGACGACCGATGCCCCCTTAAAAATAGTAAATTAAGGTAAAGACAATGTGAAGTTTGATCTTTATTTCTTCTATCGCTTCGCTGCGGGAACTTGTCGGTAGTCAGGGCATTCACTGAAATTAGATGCCGCTGGATGTTGCAACTTAGTGAAGCCAGGGGCCGCCAGCGGCACGGCGGCCTGGGAAGCGCCCGGGATCTCTAAATATTATCTGTTAATAACAGTGACTTATGAGAGGGGCTCGAAAATTTGGCCGGGCCGGGCTTCGCCGACGAGCCCGCAAGTAATGCATCATTGTAGGTAGACTTTTCATCTATATCATATGAAGTATTGATTATGTCTGCTTCGCAGGAGACCGGCAAAAAACCTGCAGGCGGATTCACGCGGAATTAACCGGCAGACGGAAATACTGCCAGAATGCAAATCGGCCCGGGCCAATCGCCCCTCTCCCTGACGATGCTCAAGACCCTGGGTGCCCAGCTCACGGCGCCTCCCTCGGCTGGCCAAGGCGTGGGCCAAGGCGTGGGCCAAGCTACTGGCCAGGCGGGCGCCGCGGCCACCCGTCCCGCTGCGGCAAGCGCCGCCCCGGCGGTCCCCCGCCCTGCGGCCGCTCCCTCGGAGGTCCGGCCGCAAACCGCCTCGACGGGGGCGTCGGGCGATGCAGCCGCCGTCCGTAACCTGCCGCGCGGCAGCTTCGTCGACCTGCGGGTCTGATCCGCCCGGCGCGTTTCGCCGTCTCCTGCCGTTCCGTCGTTACGGCCGTTCCGGGCCATCTTGTGGGCTGCCGGCCGCTGCGCCACAGTACCCGGATGAGCGCCCCCGACGACCGCTTCGAGCGCAAGGTGCCTGACGGCGACGACCGGCAGCGCCTGGTCTGCCGCGACTGCGGCTTCGTGAACTACGAGAACCCCAAGATCGTCGTCGGCTCGGTCGCCGTGTGGCAGGACCGCATCCTGCTGTGCCGGCGCGCGATCGAACCGCGCCGCGGCTTCTGGACCCTGCCGGCCGGCTATCTGGAACTGCACGAGACGGCGGCGGAGGGGGCCCGGCGCGAGGCCTGGGAAGAGGCCCGCGCGCGCCTGGAGATCGACCAGCTGCTGGCGGTCTATTCGATCCCGCGCATCTCCCAGATCCAGCTCATCTACCGTGCGGCCCTGGCGACGCCGGACGTCGCCGTCGGGATGGAAACCCTCGAACTCGACCTCTTCGCGTGGGAAGCCATTCCCTGGGACCTGCTGGCCTTCCCTTCGGTACACTGGGCGCTGAGGGACTATCAGGCGGTCCGCGGCCAGGCGGTCTTTGCGCCGCGCGGCAACCCGCCGGGCGAAGACGGCGGCGCCAGCCACCCCTAGGCGCCCGCCGCGGCGCTGAACCGGCAGCCGACTCGAAAGCCGCCCGCCGAACCGGGTCCCGCGAAAGGAGGTCCCGCCATGCGCAAGGGGTGCCGATTGCTGGCCCGGGGGCTGGGCCGGGGGCTGGCCCGGGGACTCGGGGCCGCGGCTGTCGCTCTGCCGTTACAGATTGGATTCGCCGTGGCCGGTCTTGCCGCCGATCCGTTCTTCGCCCATGAACAGCCGCGCTACCGCAGCGGCGAGCAACTGCTCGAAGACTGCCGTTCCGAGGACCCGCGGGCGCAGGGGCACTGTGCCGGCTATATCATGGCGGTGGCCGACATGCTGGGCGGCGCGGCGGCCCGTATCGACGGCCTGCAGGCCTGCCTCACCGGGCGGGAAACCGTGCCGGAACTGCGGGAGGTGGTGCGCCGCCACCTGGAAGACAACCCCGCCCGCGCCGTCCTGAAGGGCGACGGCGTGGTGGCCTACGCGCTATCGCTCTACCGTCCCTGCGCCGGGGGTGAAGCGGGCTTCGGAGGGCGGCTGCCCGGCCGCTGAGCTTCCAGCAGCTGTCGCAGCAGGCGCACTTCCGCGTGCATCGCGCGGATGTCGTCTTCCAGGCGCTGGACGTCGCCATGGGATTGCTCACTGAAGGCGGCGAAAGCGTCTTTGTTCTCCGCGTCATGCTGGCTCTGCATCGCGTTGACGATGATGGCGATGAACAGATTCAGCACGGCGAAGCTGGTGATCAGGATAAAGGGCACGAAGAAGGCCCAGGCGAAGGGATAGACTTCCATCACCGGGCGCACGATCCCCATCGACCAGCTTTCCAGCGTCATGATCTGAAACAGCGAATAGGCGGCGGCACCGATGCTGCCGAACCACTCCGGGAAAACGGCGCCGAACAGCTTGGTCGCCATCACCGCGAACACGTAGTAGAGCAGCGCCAGCAGGGCGACGACGGACCCCATGCCGGGGATCGCCTGCAGCAAAGCCTGGACCACCTTGCGCATCGAGGGGACGACAGAGACCAGGCGCAGTATCCGCAGCACGCGCAGGGCGCGCAGCACGGAAAAGGCGGCGGAGGCCGGCACCAGGCTGATGGCCACCACGGTGAAGTCGAAGAGGTTCCAGGGGTCGCTGAAGAAGCGGCGGCGATAGACGCACAGCTTGGCCAGGATCTCGGCGGCGAAGAGGGCGATGATCGCGCGGTCGAGGGCGATCAGCAGGTCGCCCGCCACGGCCATGGCGCGGGCCGAAGTTTCCAGGCCGAGAATGGCCGCGTTGATCAGGATCAGCGCGGTGATGCTGCGCTGGAAGCCGGACGATTCGATAAGACCCCGCACGCGCCTGGTCGTTACGCTCCCCTCCGTCGATCCGGCCTCCGTCATGTTTTTGCAGACTCCCCCTGTTGGACCGGCGGTGCAGGCCGGCCGGCGCTTGCGGGGTTACATGTGTCTCGGGGAGGGTGGCGTCAAGACGCCAGACCTGCGGCCTGATTCTGGGCGGCCCGCTCCTGGGCGGCGCGGCGGCGGGCAGCGGGTAGGATCACTTTCACGCAGGTGCCGACGTCGATCTGGCTTTCGATCTCCAGCCGGCCGCCGTGCAGTTCGACCAGCGCCTTGGACAGCGGCAGGCCCAGCCCGGCACCCTGATGCGGATGGGCGCGGCGGTCGTGAGCCTGGCCGAAGGGCTGCAGGATGTGCTCGATCTCGCCGGCGCTGATGCCGATGCCGGTATCGGTGATCGCGATGGCGATGCCCCCATCGTTGCTGGTCCCGTCGTTGCTCGCCAGGTCGCGCAGCCGCGCGGTGACGCTGCCCTCCGGCAGGGTGAACTTCACCGCATTGGTCAGCAGGTTCAGCAGCACTTGTTTCAGCTTCATTTCATCGCCGACAATTTCGACCCGCTGCTCCGGCATGTCGAGCACCAGGGTCACGCCGTTGCTGACGGCGCGCGGCTCCAGCAGTTTCACGCAGCCGGTCAGCAGCGCGGCGACGTCGACGGTGTCTTCGTGCAGGTCGCGGCCGGCCTCGGCGACGGCGAGGTCGAGCAGATCGTCGACCAGGTTCAGCAGCAACTGGCCGCTGTGATGGATGTGGCCCAGGTGCTCGACCTGTTGGTCGTTCAGCGGCCCGTAGAGCCGGCGCTGCAGCAGTTCGGAAAACCCGATGATGGCGTTCAGCGGCGTGCGCAGTTCGTGGGAGACGTTGGCGAGGAACTTGGACTTGGCGGCGTTGGCCTCGGTCACCTGGTGCAGCGCCTGGCTGAGGCGGGCGAAGCGCTGGGTGGCCAACTCAGAGGTCATGCGCATCAGCTGCGCGGCGGAACCGACGCCGGCATAGCGGCCCTTGTGGGTGACGATGAAGCCGTCGGTCATCGCCTTGGGCTTGCAGGTCAGCAGCAGGTCGCTCACCTGGTCGATGCGGTTGTCCCATTCGACCACCAGCGGTGCCGGGTCCATCAGCTTGACGATGGGTTTGCCGTTGAACAGCTCCGGCCAATAGGGCTTGGCCATGTTGGCGAGAAATTCCAGCCGTCCGACCAATCCGACCGGCCGCTCGCCGGACACCACGGCGACCGCTACCAGGCGGTCGTCGCCGCGCAGCAGGCCGTGGACTTCGCTGCAGGTCATCTGCGGCGGCACGGCCGGCGCGTCGATCGCGAGCAGGTGGGCCCGCATGGACTCTTCCGACCCGGAAAATTGTCCGGAGGAAAGCGCGGCGGCAGCGGCCATGGCGGGGCGGTTCTCCTGTGCGACTCAGAGGACGGTGATCTGAATGTGGAGCGACGCTAAACTGCTGGTGGTTAAGAAAGGTTTGTAAATCGCGTCATCATTCCGTCACGCGCCGGTCACCAGCGGGCGTTTGGGGGGCGTTTCGGGGGGCATTCAACCGCAGGGGCCCGCGCTCACTTGCCCGCCACGGTGCCGCCCTCGAACAGCGATCGCCGACGGTGCAACGAGTCATGCAGCATGTCGAGCAGCACGCGGATGCGCGCGGTGCGTTGCAGATCGGGATGGGTCAGCAGCCACAACTCGGTATCGAGGTCGCGCAGCGGTGGCGCGACCCGCTGCAGCCGCGCATCGCTGTCGCCCAGGAAGCAGGGCAGGATCGCCAGCCCCAGGCCGTTCCGCGCGGCGCTGGCCTGGTTGAACATGGAGTTGGAGCGATAGGCGATCGCATGGCGGTCGACGTTGGCGGCCAGCCAGCGTGCGACCAACGGCGGACCGGCGCCTTCCTCCCAGGCGATCCAGCGTTGGCCCGGTCCCGACGGGTCCTTCGGGAGCGGGCCTTCGGCGCTGACGTAAACGGCGCTGGCAAGACCGGCGATGCGGCGGCCGGCAAGAGTCTCCGGCGGCTGGCGCGTCGGCCGCAGGGCAATGTCGGCCTCGCGCCGCGTCAGGTTCAGCATGCGGTTGTCGATCGCCAACTCCAGGACGATGTCCGGGTAATTCTCGCGGAACGCGGCCAGCAGCGGCATCACCGTGACTTCGGCGAGGTCGTCGGGGGCGGTCAGGCGCAGGCTGCCGGTCAGGCGCAGATCCTGTCCGCTGAGGCGCCGTTCCAGGGCCTCGACCTCGGCCTCCACCCGCTCGGCGGTGCGCAGCAGATCTTCGCCGGCGGCGGTGGTGACGTAGCTGCCGTCCTGGCGCTCGAACAGGCGCGTGCCGAGCCGCGCCTCGATGGCGCCCAGCCGCCGGAACACGGTCGAGTGGTTCACCCGCAGGCGCCGGGCGGCGCCGGCCAGGGTGCCCTCGCGGGCGATGGCCAGGAGGGTCGAGAGGTCACCGCTGATATCGTTGGAGGCGCTCATGCGGACATTTTCATCGGCCATTGCATTTATGCAATGGAAATTTGCAGATTTCGCGGATCGACGTGCGATTGGGCAAACCCTACCTTCCTCTCCATCGCAACCCGACGCCATCCCTGAACCGGACCCAACCGGAAGGGGCGTCCTGCAAGAACGGAGAAGTTCCATGATCGACAGCAAGACCGCCCCTTACGCCGCCCTGCTGCTGCGCGTTTCCCTGGGCATCATGTTCCTGGCCCACAGCCTTTACCTGAAGGTCGTGGTGTTCACCCTGGCCGGCACGGTCGGCTTTTACGAATCCCTCGGCCTGCCGGGCATCTTCGCCTACCTGACCATCCTGGCCGAGGTGCTGGGTGGCGTGGCCTTCCTGCTCGGCATCCAGGTCCGCCTGGCGGCTTTGGGCGTGCTGCCGGTCCTGCTGGGTGCCCTCTGGGTGCACGCGGGCAATGGGTGGGTGTTCAGCGCCCAGGGCGGCGGCTGGGAGTATCCGGCTTTCCTGATCGTCGGCGTTGCCGTGCAGGCGCTGCTCGGTGCCGGCGCCTACGCGGTGAAGAGCCCGGCGATCCTCGGCCGGAAGGCGATCGCCTGACCGCTGTCCTGGCGGGCGGGACCTAAGCCACCCCGTCCGCCCCTCAACCTTCTAGCTCCAATTGCCGGCCCGCGTGCCGCCGCTTTTCCCGACCTTCCCCTCGGCAGCGGCACGCGGGCTTTTTCTTTGGGAGGCTGCCGCCACCATGAAAGCCCTGATCCACGGCCGCTGGCACGGCGACGTCACCGACCGCGCCGCCTATGAGGTGGCCCGCGCCGCCCAGCCCGACGGACTCTTCCACCACTGGGTAAACGCCGATCCCGCCGCCGCTTTCCCCGCGGAGCCCGGGCGCTATCATCTCTACGTCTCCTACGCCTGTCCCTTTGCCCAGCGCACGATCCTCTACCGCGCGCTCTTCGGCCTGGAAGAGGTGCTGCCGATGTCGGTGGTGCATCCCCGCTGGAGCGGCCCCGACGGCTGGACCTTCACGCCCGACCCCTGTTTTCCGGAAGTCACCAGAGACCGCGCCAACGGCGTCGACGCGCTGTGGCAGCTCTACGTGAAAGCGGCGCCGGACTTCACCGGCAAGGTCACAGTGCCGGTCCTGTGGGATACGAAACGGGAGACTATCGTCAGTACCGAATCCGCCGACATCCTGCGCATGCTGGACCTCGGCTTCGCGCGTCTGCACGCAAAGGATCTGACCTTCTATCCCGGGCGCCTGCGCGACGACATCGATGCCCTGGGCGGCTTCATCCGGCGTCGGGTGAACGGCGGCGTCTACAAGGCGGGCTTCGCCGCCGACCAGGAAAGTTTCGACACCGCGGTGACCGCGTTCTTCGCCGCACTGGATCACCTGGAAACTTTGCTCGCCGACGGGCGGCCCTACCTGCTGGGACGCTGCGCGACCGAGGCGGACTGGCTGCTGTTCCCGACGCTGGTCCGTCTCGACGCGGTCTATGCCGGTGCCCTGAAGGTGAACCTGAAACGCCTCAGCGACTATCCGCGGCTGGAGGCACACACGCAGCGGCTCTACGCCTGGCCGGGTGTCGCCGCCACGGTGAAGCTCAATCACGCCAAGCGCCACTACTACGACGACCTGGGTGTCACCAATCCGTCGCTGATCCCGCCGGGGCCGCGCACGCCGTTTGAAGACGCTGCGTGAGGCGGACCGTTACCTCGCCCTTCGAGACGCAGGCCTTTCGGCCTGCTCCTCAGGGTGAGGTAACACCCTATGAATAAGCGACTTCATGCTGAGGAGCGCGCGGGAGCGCTCGTCTCGAAGCATGAGGTCGATTGCTCGCTTGAGCAGCTACTTGTTCTGATCCAAACCCACCAGGGCACGGGCGAAGTCGCGGGCGGCGAAGGGGCGGAAGTCTTCGGCGCCTTCGCCGACGCCGATCACGTGGACCGGCAGCTTGTACTTCTCGGCGAGCGCCACCAGCACGCCGCCGCGCGCCGAGCCGTCCAGCTTGGTGACCACCAGGCCGGTGAGGTCGACCAGTTCCTTGAAGGTGCCGATCTGGCTGAGGGCGTTCTGGCCGGTGGTCGCGTCGAGCACCAGCACCACGTGGTGCGGCGCCTCCGGCTCCACCTTCTTGATGACGCGGGCGATCTTCTGCAGCTCGGCCATCAGCTCGGTCTTGTTGTGCAGGCGCCCGGCGGTGTCGATCAGCAGCAGGTCGTCGCCGGCGGCCTTGGCCTGCTCCACGGCGGTGAAGGCGAGGCCCGCTGCGTCGGCCCCCTGGTTGCCGGCGACCACGGGGCAGCCCGAACGCTCGCCCCAGATCTTCAACTGCTCGATGGCGGCGGCGCGGAAGGTGTCGCCGGCGGCGAGGCGCACCTTCAGGCCTTCCCGCACGTAGTGGGTGGCCAGCTTGCCGATGGTGGTGGTCTTGCCGGAGCCGTTCACGCCGACCACCAGCACCACTGTCGGCTTGTGGGCCGGGTCGAGGGTGAGGGGCTTGGCGACCGGCTCCAGCATGGCCGCGATGTCGGCGGCCAGGGCCTCGCGCACCTCGCGCGGATCGACCTCCTTGTCGAAGCGGGTCTTGGCCAGATTGGCGGTCAGCTTTGCGGCGGTGGTGACGCCCAGGTCGGCGGTGATCAGCAGCTCTTCCAGCTCCTCCAGCGCCGCGTCGTCCAGCTTGCGCTTGGTGAAGATGCCGGTGATGCCATCGCCCAGCTTGGACGACGAGCGGCTGAGGCCCGCCTTCAGGCGCTGGAACCAGCCGCCCTTCTTTTCTTGTGTCGTGTCGCTCACGCTGCCGGGGAGAGTTTGTGGTGGAGGGGAGTGGCGATGAGGGTGTCGCCGTCACGCCCGCCGATGGTGACGTCGATGACCGCGCCGATGGCACCGGACTGCAGCAGCACCGGCGCGAAGGTCTCGCTGCGGCCCAGCAGGCGCCCGTCGGCTTCCTGCTTTTCGATCAGCACGGACGCCGTTCGCCCGATCTGCGAGTCGAGAAAACGCGTGAGCGCGGCGTCGCCGGCGGCGCGCAGCCGCGCCGCGCGATGCTTGCGGACGGCGACCGGCACCTGCGGCATCTTCGCGGCGGGCGTGCCCTGGCGCGCGGAATAGGGAAAGACGTGCAGGTAGGTCAGGCCGCAGTCCTCGACCAGCTTCAGCGAGTTCTCGAACATCGCCTCGGTCTCGGTCGGGAAGCCGGCGATGAGATCGGCGCCGAAGACGATGTCGGGGCGCAGTTCCCGCAGTTCACGGCAAAGCTCTACGGCTTCGCTGCGCGAATGGCGCCGCTTCATGCGCTTCAGGATCATGTCGTCGCCGGCCTGCAGGGAAAGATGCAGGTGCGGCATCAGGCGCGGCTCCTCGGCGATCAGGCGCGTCAGGTCGGGATCGAGCTCGATGGCGTCCAACGAGGAGAGCCGCAGGCGCTGCAGGTCCGGCACCTGTGCCAGCAGGCGGCGCAACATCTGGCCCAGCGCCGGCCGGCCCGGCAGGTCGCCGCCGTAGGAGGTAATGTCGACGCCGGTCAGCACCACCTCGGCGGTGCCCTGCTCGACGAGGGCGCGGACCTGGCGCACCACCTCGCCCAGCGGCACCGAGCGGCTGTTGCCGCGGCCATAGGGGATGATACAGAAAGTGCAGCGGTGATCGCAGCCCTGCTGCACCTGCACGAAGGCGCGGGTGCGCTCGGCGAAACCGTCGATCAGCTGCGGCGCGGTCTCGGTCACCGCCATGATGTCGTTCACCAGCACGCGCGGTGCGTCCTCTGAGAGAAAACTCTCGGCGCGCAGCTTCTCCTCGTTGCCGATGACGCGGTCGACCTCGTCCATGGCGGCGAAGCCTTCGGGGTCGATCTGCGCGGCGCAGCCGGTGACGATGATCTGCGCCTGCGGGTTCTCGCGCCGCGCCTTGCGGATCGCCTGGCGCGCCTGGCGCTCGGCTTCGCCGGTGACGGCGCAGGTGTTCACGATGATGGCGCCGTCCAGGCCCGCCGCCTCGGCGTGGCCGCGCATGACTTCGGACTCGTAGGCGTTCAGCCGGCAGCCGAAGGTGAGGATGCGGGGCGCGCTCATTGCGGCAGCTCTCCCGTGAAAGCGGTGGCGACCGGACCGGTCATCTCGACGTGGCCGTTGTCCAGCCAGTCGATGATCAGGCTGCCGCCGGTCAGCACCACCTCGACCTTGCGGCCGGTCAGGCCCCGGCGGGCGGCGGCGACCGCGGCGGCGCAGGCGCCGGTGCCACAGGCCCGGGTTTCGCCGACGCCGCGTTCCCACACGCGCAGGCGCAGCTTATCGGGGCCGATGACCTCGGCGGCGCCGATGTTGGCGCGCTCGGGGAAGAGGGCGTGGTGCTCCAGCGAGGGGCCGAGGTCTGCCAGCGGCAGGCTCTCGACGTTCTCGACGAAGAACACCGCGTGGGGGTTGCCCATGTTCACCCCGACCGGGTCCTGCAGCGGGCCGTTGGAGATCCCCAGGTGCAGGGTGTCGCGCTCTTCACTCAAGGGAATCTCGCGCCAGTCCAGCCGCGCTTCGCCCATGTCGACGGTGATCCGTTCGGGCCCGGCGGCCTTGGCATGCAGCAGGCCGGCGCTGGTCTCGATCACGATGCTGTCGCGCCCGGTCTCGCCCATCACCAGGGCGGCGACACAGCGCGTGCCGTTGCCGCAGGCGCCGACCTCGCCGCCATCGTTGTTACGGATCCGCATGAAGACGTCGGCGCTGCCGTTGGTCGGCGGCTCCAGGATCAGCATCTGGTCGCAGCCCACGCCCTCGCGTCGGTCGGCGATGGCCTGGGCCATCGCGTCCGTCAGCGCAAAGGGCTCGGCCCGGGCGTCCACGACCACGAAGTCGTTGCCCAGCCCGTGCATCTTGATGAAGGGGCGTGCGCTCATGGCGGGGTTATATGTCGGACGCGCCGCGCGGTCCACAAGAGGCTGTTTTTCCCCTGAAGCCCCCTAACGCCCCCTGACGCCCGGGGGGCCCCCTGTCCTTCCGGCGATTTTCCTTAGAACCAAAGGCGTCGCCGCCTCGACCAACGGTTTTCGGAGACTGTTGGGGGAGGAAGCGCCGATGCCCGGAAAACCTGGATTTCCGGCTGTTCAGGAGGAGCCCGTTCAGGAGGAGGCGCCGGCTGCGGCGCCCGTCCCGCCGCTGGCGCTGGTGCCGGCCGTGAAACCGGCGGCCCCGCCGGTGTTGCCCCCGAGCCGAAAGGCCCCCGCTGTCACCGGAGAGAGCCCGGCCTACTGGCGCCGCTACTACGACGCGTGAACCCCGGCGCCTGCCTTTTTATGGCCATGCTCCCGCCCTCTTGCCGCGCGTTTTGGCCCTCACAATGACAGTGCGCGCGCGGGCAAGGGGCCCGCGCCGGCATCAAGGGGGGATACCATGATGATCATGCGCTTTGCCGTCCTGGCGGTGGCCGCCGGCCTGCTGGCCGGGTGCGGCCACACCACCCAGACGACCTCGGGGTCCCAGTATCTGGCCGCCTACGACAGCGGTGCCGGCGAGGCCTCGGCGACCGATGTGGAAATCGCCGCGGCCGCCAACGTGGAGCCGCAGCTGCGCTTTCCCGCCCGCATCGGCCTCGCGCGGATCGGCGCCCAAGGGCTGGAGGCGGTGCCGCAGGCCGAAGCCTATGCCTGGGGCGGTCTCGCCGAACGTCTCGGCGGCGGTTACGGCACCTTCGTGCCGGTCTCGCCGCTGATCGCCGCGCTGGCCACGCCGGAGACGGCACAACAGCCGCCGGCCCAGGCCTGCGGATATTTCGGCTGTCGCGAGAATGCCGCCGACCGCCTGGCGCAAGTGGTCCGTCAGGTGCGCCTCGGCGCCGCCCGCCAGCACCTGGATGCGGTGCTGATCTACGAGACCTCCGGCCGTTCGGCGGAGAGCAGCAATCCGCTGGCCGTCACCAAGCTGGCCCTTATCGGCTTCTTCCTGCCGACCGAGAGCGTCGAGGCCGACGGCTTTGCCCAGGCGGTGCTGGTCGACGTGCGCAACGGCTACACCTACGGCACCGCCTCGGCGGTGGCCGAGAAGCCAAGCCACCGCCTCACCACCGTTAGCGACAGTGAGGACGCCCATGCCGCGGCGCGCCGTGAGGCCGAGGCCCGGGCGGTCACCGCCTTGACCGGCGAGGTCGAGGCCATGGTGCGCGACCTGCGCCTGGCCCTGGCGGAAAAAAGGGCGGCGGAGGGGCCGGATTGACGGCGGCGCGAACCGGCCCCATGAATCTCATAGGTTGTGGACCATTGGTTCGCTCTCTGTACGGGACTCGCGCGGAATCGCTTGGGTTTTGCTGTCTGCTGGGGCAAAAAAGCGGCCTTATCCACTTGGATTATCGGGTAAATTTCGCGTGAATCAGCTTGCTTTTCGGCGCATCTGGTTTTAGGTGTAGAAGCGGTGACGGACGTAAGGTCAGAAGCCGCAGGCTCGGTAACATCGCATTAGGCTCTGGCCTTAGAAGATGCCCTCCCGTCCCTGGGTTTATTCCGACAATTCGTACCTTCACCCGGCTCGGGCTGAATCGTCCCGGGACGAACTACTTTGAAGTTCGAAGGAAGACCCAGACATGATCACGGGAACCGTGAAATTCTTTAACACCACCAAGGGCTTCGGTTTCATCGCGCCCGAGGACGGCTCCAAGGACGTCTTCGTGCACATTTCTGCTGTCGAGCGGTCGGGCATGCCCCCGCTGGTCGAAGGCCAGAAGGTGAGTTTCGAAGTCCAGGCCGACCCGCGCGGCCCCAAGGCGGTGAACTTGCAGGCCGCTGGCTAAGCTCCAAAGCCGACAGTCTTAAAGAAAAGACCGAAAAGCTTTTCGATCCGGCCGCCCAGGAAGGGCGGCCGTTTTCGTCTCCGGGGCCGGCTCCTGGATTTAGCTTTGGGGTTTAGCTCTGGGATTTAGCTCTGGGATTTGGCCCTGGGGGTTCGATCCATCTGGCTTGACCCTTACAGCTTGACCCTTACAGCTTGACGGGGACGGCGCGCGCCCCTAAGTTCCGCGCCATTCAGGCCAAGGTGACTTGACCGGCTTAAGGCCCCGTTCTGCGGGGCGGCCCCGCCAGTCCGCGAGTTTTCGCGCACTGGCGCGAAGTGCGTTGGCTTTTTGGATAAGAGATTTGGGACCGATCGAGACCGATGTTCGATAGCCTTCAGGAACGGCTTTCCGGCGTTTTCGACAAGCTGACGCGCCGCGGCGCGCTCAGCGAAGCGGACGTCACGGCGGCGCTGCGCGAGGTGCGCGTGGCCCTGCTGGAGGCCGACGTCGCCCTGCCGGTGGTGAAGGACTTCGTCGACGGCGTGCGCGAGAAGGCCATCGGCCAGGAGGTCCTGCGCTCGGTCACCCCGGGCCAGATGGGCGTCAAGATCGTCCACGACCACCTGGTCGAGACCCTGGGCAGCGAGAGCGTGGGCATCGATCTGCGCGCCACCGCGCCGGTCGGCATCATGCTGGTGGGCCTGCAGGGCTCGGGCAAGACGACGAGCTGCGCCAAGATCGCCAAGCGCCTGCAGGAGCGCGAGAAGAAGAAGGTCCTGATGGCCTCGCTCGACGTGCGCCGCCCGGCCGCGCAGGAGCAGCTGAAGGTCCTGGGCGAGCAGGCTCTGGTCGCCACCCTGTCGATCGTGCCCGGCGAGCCGCCGGTGGCCATCGCCCGCCGCGCCATGCAGACCGGCGCGCTGGAAGGCTACGACGTCGTCATGCTGGACACCGCCGGGCGTCTGGCCATCGACGAGGAACTGATGGCCGAGGTGGCGGCGGTGCGCGATGCCGCCAAGCCGCACGAGAGCCTCCTTGTCGCCGATGCCATGACCGGCCAGGACGCGGTCAATGTGGCCACGGCGTTCAAGGACCGCGTCGGCCTGACCGGTATCGTGCTGACCCGTGTCGACGGCGACGCGCGCGGTGGCGCGGCGCTGTCCATGCGTGCCGTTACCGGCTGTCCGATCAAGCTGATCGGCGTCGGCGAAAAGCTGGACGCGCTGGAAGGCTTCCATCCGGACCGCGTGGCCTCGCGCATCCTCGGCATGGGCGACGTGGTGTCGCTGGTCGAAAAGGCGGCCGAGGGCATCGAGCAGGAAGAGGCGGAGAAGCTTGCCAAGAAGCTGCAGAAGGGCACCTTCGACCTCGACGACTTCGCCAAGCAGCTGCAGCAGATGCAGAAGATGGGCGGCCTCTCCAGCCTGATGGGCATGCTGCCTGGCATGAACTCGGCGCAGATGCAGCAGATCAAGAAGACCAAGCTGGACGACGGCATGGTGAAGCGCCAGCTCGCCGTGCTGTCCTCGATGACGCCGGTCGAGCGCAAGAAGCCCGACCTGATCAAGGCCTCGCGCAAGCAGCGCATCGCCAACGGCTCCGGCACCACGGTGCAGGAAGTGAACAAGCTGCTGAAGCAGCACAAGGACGCGACCCGCATGATGAAGCGGGTCCAGAAGATGGGGAAGAAGGGGATGCTGCGCGGCGGCCTCGGCGGCCTGATGGGCGGCGGCGGGAACCCTTTCGGTTGACCCTTTTAGCGATCTCACCAATTCGAACCGTTTAGAGAACAGAAAGCGAGTAGCAGACCATGTCCCTCAAGATCCGTTTGTCCCGCGGCGGCGCCAAGAAGCGTCCCTACTACCGCATCGTCGTTGCCGATTCGCGCAGCCCGCGCGACGGCCGGTTCATCGAGCGCCTCGGCTCCTACAATCCGATGGTCGCCAAGGACCACCCCGAGCGCCTGACGCTGGATACCGAGCGGGCTAAGCACTGGCTGTCGATGGGCGCCACGCCGAGCGACCGTGTCAGCCGCTTCCTGGCCGACGCCGACCTGGTGCCGGCGCGCCGCATCCCGCGCCAGACCAAGAAGAACCTGCCGGGCCAGAAGACGCTGGAGCGTCAGCAGGCTGCCGAGGACGCCAAGAAGGCGGCCGAGGAAGCGGCGGCTGCCGCCGCTGCCGCGCCGGCGGAAGAGGCCCCGGCTGAAGAGGTTGCCGCCGAGGAAGCGCCCTCGGCGTAAGGAACCGCGTGGTCTTGCCGGAGGCGCCAAGCGATGGCTGCTGAAGAGCGCGGCGCCGCAGGTGGGGCTGCCGAGCGTGTGTGCCTGGGGGTCATGGTCGGCGCCCACGGCGTGCGCGGCCTGGTGAAGGTGAAGGCCTTCACCGAGGACCCCGCCGACGTGGCCGCCTACGGCCCGGTCCGCGACGATAGCGGCCGCCGCCAGTGGCAGTTGCAGGTCGTCGGACCGGCGCCGGGCAAGGCTGAAAGCGTCGTCCTGGTGAAGGTCGCCGGGGTCAGCGACCGCGATGCGGCCCAGGCGCTGCACGGCACCAACCTCTACGTCGACCGCGCGGCCCTGCCGGCGCTGGCGGAGGAAGAGACCTTCTACCACGCCGATCTGATCGGTCTGATGGTGGAGGACCCGGCGGGCCGGGTGCTGGGCCGGGTGAAGGCGGTGGAGAACTACGGCGCCGGCGACCTCCTGGAGGTCGAAGGTGGCGACGGCAAGACGACCCTGCTGGCCTTCACCAAAGCGGTGGTGCCGGTGGTCGACCTGGCCGGCGGGCGTCTGGTGGCGCTGCTGCCGGAGGAGATCCTGGTGCAGCCGCAAGCCGGTGACGGGGCTTGCGGCGGGGAGGCGCCCGGCGACGGGGCAGAAGGTGGCGCAGGCGCTGAAGAAACCCGGGAAGAACCGGGAAAAGGTTAACTTTTTCGGGTTTCCGCCGGTTCCGGGAAAATGCCTTTCGGGGCGGTGGAAGGGCTGGACAAACGCCGGCGGCGGCGTCATAAAGCGCCGCTTCGGCTCTGCTTGGTTCTGAAAGCTTGGCCCTGGGCCTGGTTTCGAAGCCTGGTGTGAAGGTTGTTGGGAGAGCTCCCATGGCGGCATGGCGATCGCTGGTCCTGACGATCTTCCCGGAGATGTTTCCGGGGCCGTTGGGGCTGAGCCTGGCCGGCAAGGCCCTGGAGCGCGGGCTCTGGGCGCTCGACGTCCTGGACATCCGGGATTTCGCGCGCGATAAACACCGCAGCGTCGACGATGCCCCCTTCGGCGGGGGTGCCGGCATGGTGATGCGCCCGGACGTGGTGGATGCGGCTCTGGCCGCCGCCGCGCAGACGTGGCAGCAGAATCCGCCGGAAACGGGGGGTTCCGGTGAGGAGCCTCCGGTGATCTATCTCTCGCCCCGGGGGCGCCTGCTGACGCAGGACCTGGTGCGGGACTTGGCGGCGGGGCCGGGTATCACCCTGCTCTGCGGCCGCTACGAGGGGGTCGATCAACGGGTGCTGGATGCCCGCGGCGTTCTCGAGGTTTCCGTCGGCGACTACATTCTGTCGGGCGGGGAAACGGCGGCCCTGGTGCTGATGGACGCGATCGTCCGCCTGCTGCCAGGCGTGATGGGTAACGAAGGCAGCCCCGACGAGGAATCGTTCGGGGCGGAAGGTTTCGAGGGGCTGTTGGAATACCCCCTCTACACGCGGCCCGCCGATTGGCAGGGCCGCCCGGTGCCGGAGGTCCTGACCTCCGGGCATCACGAGAAAGTCCGCCAGTGGCGTCGGGCCCAGGCGGAGGAGATTACCAGGACGCGCCGCCCGGATCTCTGGGCGCGCTACACGAAAGGCCGGGGCTGAGGCTTGCGGTCGACATGAAGGATAGAGAGTCATGAACGTCATCGAGCAGATCGAAAGCGAGCAGGTTGGCCAACTGACCGCCGCGGGTGAGCCGCCGGCCTTTGCTCCGGGCGATACCCTGCGCGTCAACGTGAAGGTCGTGGAAGGCACGCGCGAGCGTATCCAGGCTTTCGAGGGCGTCTGCATCGCGCGCCGCAACCGCGGCCTGAACTCGGCCTTCACCGTGCGCAAGCTGTCGTACGGCGAGGGTGTCGAGCGCGTCTTCCCGCTGTACAGCCCGCGCATCGATTCCATCGAGGTGGTGCGCCGCGGCGACGTGCGCCGGGCCAAGCTCTATTACCTGCGCGGCCGCACCGGTAAGGCCGCGCGTATCCGCGAGCAGACCACCGGCCACAGCGGCAAGCTGGACACCGCCGCGAAGGTCGAGGCCGCTCGGGTCAAGAAGGAAAAGGCGGCCAGCAAGGCCGAAGGCTGAGGCTTCGCCGTCCGGCGCCCGCCCTTCCTAACGGGGCAGGCGGCGCCGCGTCGAAAGTCTTTCTGGGGTTGAGGGGGCCCGGCGGTCGGCTTGTTGCAAGCGGACCGCCGGGCTCTTTTCGTTTTCAGCCCGGGTCGTTTTCAGCCCGGGTCGTTTTCAGCCCGGGTCGTTTACAGCCCTCGGCGGCGGTTCCTCCAGTCGGTTGAATGGGGCGCACCGGGATTTTCTGCGGCGGGGCCTTTTCTGCCCGCCGGCGGGGCGCTATTCTCCCGCTCCGTTTAGTAGGGGGCCGTTTAGAGGGACCCGCTTAGAGGGCGAACAACAATAATCAGGCTGGTTTAAGGCCCGATCGGATGAGTTTAAGGAACGAGAGAGATGTCCGCGCCGCGTACGCTTTTTGACAAGATCTGGGACAGCCATCTGGTCGACCGTCAGGACGACGGCACCTGTCTGATTTATATCGACCGCCACCTCGTCCACGAGGTGACCTCGCCCCAGGCTTTCGAAGGGCTGCGTCTGGCCGGCCGCAAGGTGCGCCACCCCGAGGCGACGCTGGCGGTGCCGGACCACAACGTGCCGACCACCGACCGCTCCAAGGGCATTGCCGACGACGAGAGCCGCATCCAGGTCGAGACCCTGGAGAAGAACTGCGCCGACTTCGGCGTGCCGATCTTCACCATGAACGATCTGCGCCAGGGCGTCGTGCACATCATCGGGCCGGAGCAGGGCTTCACCCTGCCGGGCATGACCATCGTCTGCGGCGACAGCCACACCGCGACCCACGGCGCCTTCGGCTCCCTGGCCTTCGGCATCGGCACGTCGGAGGTGGAGCACGTGCTGGCCACCCAGACGCTGATCCAGTCGCCGGCCAAGAACCTGCGCATCACCGTCGACGGCGCCCTGCCGGTCGGCGTCACCGCCAAGGACCTGGTGCTGGCCATCATCGGCAAGATCGGCACCGCCGGCGGCACCGGCTACGTCATCGAGTACGCCGGGCAGGCGATCCGCGACCTGTCCATGGAAGGCCGCATGACGGTCTGCAACATGTCGATCGAGGCGGGCGCGCGTGCGGGCCTCATCGCGCCGGACGAGACCACCTACGACTACATCAAGGGCCGCCCCATGGCGCCCAAGGCCGGCGCCTTCGAGCAGGCGGTCGCCTACTGGCGCACGCTGCCCTCCGACGCGGGCGCGCGCTATGAGAAGGAAGTGACGCTGGAGGTCGCGGAGATCGACCCGCAGGTCACCTGGGGCACCAGCCCGGAAGACGTTGTGGCGATCACCGGCCGGGTGCCGAACCCGGAGAGCGCGCGCGACGAGAACAAGCGCCAGGCGATGATCCGCGCGCTGGACTACATGGGCCTGAAGGCCGACATGCCGATGACCGATGTGAAGATCGACAAGGTCTTCGTCGGCTCCTGCACCAACGGGCGCATCGAGGACCTGCGCGAGGCCGCCAAGGTGGCCGAGGGCCGCAAGGTCGCCGAGGGCGTGCAGGCGATGATCGTGCCGGGCTCCGGCCTGGTGAAGGAGCAGGCAGAGGCAGAGGGCCTCGACAAGATCTTCCTCGAGGCCGGCTTCGAATGGCGTGAGCCGGGTTGTTCCATGTGCCTGGCGATGAACGCCGACCGGCTGGCCCCGGGCGAGCGCTGCGCCTCGACCTCGAACCGCAACTTCGAAGGCCGCCAGGGCCGCGGCGGGCGCACGCACCTTGTCAGCCCGGGAATGGCCGCCGCCGCCGCGGTGAAGGGCCACTTGGCGGACGTGCGCGACCTTTAAGGGCAAAGGCTGACGGGGCCGGGGCAACGCCGCCCTGGACGTCCGCGCCTCGTGTCTTTGGGCCGCGCCGCGGGTAGGCCAACGGCAGAGGATTGCCGCCGATGCTGATCCGCTTCCTCTCTGTTTTCCTGGTGCTCGCCGGCCTCTGCACCGCCTGTGCCGCCGGGGTGAATGGTCGCGAAGACGTCCGCATCGGCGAGCGGATCCTGGCGGTCTACACGTACCGCCCGGCCGATTGCGCACCTGCCGGTGTGCTGCTCGTCTTTCACGGCATGAGCCGCAATGCCGACAGCTACCGCGATCACGCGGCTGGCTTCGCCGACAGACACTGCCTGACCGTCTTCGCACCGCGGTTCGATGCCGAGCGTTTTTCCATCTGGGACTATCACGGCGGCGGCATTACGTCGCCCGAGGGGCTGCGTCCGCCCGCAGAGTGGACCGTTCACATGGCCGACGACCTCGTGGCCTGGGTGCGCCGGCACGACGGCCTGGCCGCGGCGCCCGTCTATCTCTTCGGCCATTCCGCCGGCGCGCAGTTCCTGTCGCGCGCGGCGGCCTTTGCGGCTCTTCCGGGCGTGATGCGCATCGTCATCGCCAATCCGTCGACCCACGTTTTGGCCGCGTTGGACGAGCCGGTTCCCTTCGGGTTCGCCGGGCTGTCCGATGACGCAGCGAAACGCCATCTCGCGGCTTACCTGAAACAACCGGTGACGATCTATCTCGGCAGCGACGACACCGGCCAGGAAAACCTTTACGACGCGCCGGAGGCTCGGCGCCAGGGCGAGCACCGCCTCGCGCGTGGGCGCACGGCCTACCGGACCGCGCTGGCTGCCGCCGGGCGCACCGGCCTGCCGTGCAACTGGACGATCGTCGAGGCCGCAGGCGTCGGCCATTCCGCCCGGGCGATGCTGGACGCTCCCGAAGCAACGACCGCCTTCGGCCTTGCGGCTGCGCCGTAGCTCCTCGAAATACACTTGGTCCCCGAGCCACCGGCTCTCTCAAGCGCTGTGGCGGACGCACGCATCTTGTTAGCCCGGGCATGGCCGCCGCCGCGGTATCAGGCCACCTGGCCGACGTGCGGGACCTCTAGAACGCGGCCTTCCTGCCTCTTTCCCTCAGGGAAAAATCGCACTTTCCGCGCCTTCTGCCGGGCACGGATTCATCCCGGGTCTCGTATCGTGGATGAGTCCTTTTTCAGCAGGGGAGAGTCCGATGAAGACCTTCATCAACCGTTTTGCGACGCCACTGACGACCGGGCTTTTCGCCGTGTCCACGGTCTCGGGCGTCGCCCTGTTCTTTCACTGGCAGTCCGGGCTGTTCCATTCCATGCACGAGTGGCTCAGCATGCTGCTGCTGGCGCCCTTCGTGCTGCACGTCTGGAAGAACTGGAACGGCATCCTCGGCTATATCCGGCGCAAGACGCTGTGGGTGCCGCTGGTGGCCTGCCTCGTCGTCGCGCTGCCCTTCGCCGTCATGGGGCTGTCGGGCGGCCCCGGCGGCGGCAACCCGGCGTTTCGGGCGGTCGCGCTGATGACCCAGGCGCCGCTGACCGATCTGGCCCCGATGCTGCAAACCACGCCGGAGGCGTTGCTCGCCGATCTCCAGGCGCGCGGCTACCAGGCCGCGTCCATCGACGCTACGCTGTCAGTGGTTGCTGCCGATTCCGGCGCACCGGCCAATGAGGTGCTGTTCGCGGTGCTGCCGGCCCGGTGATCTGGTGGGATGATCCGGCGGTGCGATCCGCCGGTTCTCTCAAGCGCTATGGCGGGTGAACAGCACGGCCATGTTGTCGTGCAGGGTGATCGGGCCGCCGAGGTAGTCCGAGCCGATGTTGGGCGAGCGCAGGGCGACCTGCCAGCCGCCACCCTCCAGGCCGGGCAGCGGCAGGGCCAAGGGATCGATGTCGATCAGCGGCTTGCCCTCCAGGTGCGCGATGACGAAAACCTGCTCGCCGTCCGGGCCTTGGCGTAGCGAGTGGAACGCGACGGAGCCCTTGGACGGTCTTTGGTAGTCGAAGCGGTCGGCGTCGCCGAAGGCCTGCATCAGCCACGGCCGCGCCGCGCGGAATTCGCGTAGCTTCAGCATATAGTCGGTGTGGGCGTTGCCCAGGCGGTCGAGGTAGTTCGACACGTTGAAGTAGTCGTGCATGTCGTCCATCCAGGCCCGCGCGATGCTCTTGAGCGCCGTCGGATCGAACGGCGCCGGCCCGTCGAGCGGCGGGTCGACATCGTTCAGCAGCTTGGCGATGACCTCCAGGTCGTAGTCGGTGACGACGACCAGCGAGTCGAGGATGACGAAAAAGCGGTCCAGGCCGTCGCGGTCTTCGAAGCCCAGGTCCTTCAGCCGGCGGAAGGCACCGGGCTTGGAGTAGGTGTAGGTGTCGACCTGCCAGTTGAGGGAGATCGCCTCCTCGGCGACGATCTTCACGCCATAGCGGTCGTCCTGGTTGCGCACGAAACCCCACGACGCCCGCGCCACGGCATTGAGGAAGTCCATCGGCACGCCGGGAAAGGCGGCGTAGGTGAGCATCTGGGCCGCGGCATGGTCATAGGCGGTGTCGAGGATTTCCATCCGCGTTTCGCCGAGGCGGGTGTTGATGTTCAGCTTGGGACTGATCTGGGTGCCGCGGCGCAGGGTGTCGTGGTTGGCGCAGCCCGAGATCCAGTTGGCGCCGTGCTCGACGATCTCCTGAATGCGCCAGAACTTGGTCAGCCAGAAGGTGTAGAGGAAGGGCGTGTTGTGGGCGAAGGTCAGCGGCCCCCACTGGAAGACGTCGTCGTCGCGCTGGGTATCGATGACCGCGCGGTAGTCCGAGCTGAGCTCCCAATCGTCGTCGGGCCACGGCCGGCCGTCCTCGAAGATGAACCAGGGGCGGTAGCGCCGGCCGGCCACGTCCTGCACGACGTCGGCCATCTCCTGCAGGTATTCGTCGTCATGGCGCAGTTCGTGGGCGTCCTGGTCCCACCATTTGAAGTCCTGCGCGCCGTCGACGCGCACACCGTCGGCGCCGAAGTTCACCTTGCGCCGCTGCATCTCCAGCAGCACCGCCCGGACGACGGGATTGCGATAGTTGATGTTCTGGCCGTACATGTTGGGGCCGGCGAAATAGTGGTGGTTCAGCGCTTCCAGGCCCTGGTTGTCGCTGTGACCGTAGACCACGTCGAAGATCAGCCGCTTGGGCCTGCCCGGAAAGTTGTGCAGTGCCGCGGCCAGGTCGACCAGTTCGTCGGGCCGGTTGGTTTCCAGCAGTGCCGGGTTGACCGCCGCCATGCCGGCGATCACCACGTCGTAACCCCAGTTGGTGGTGTCCGGGCGGCGCAGGTCGACGGTCAGCCGCTCGGCGCTGTCTTCGACTTCGGTCCAGAAAGCAGGTCCCGCCTCATAGACCGTGGTCGGCTCGACCGGCATCAGCTGAATCGCCTCGTAGCCCAGGAAGAGGCGGTCGGCCGGCTGCAGCTCGGCGCCCTGCTCGACGCGCTCGGCCAGGGCTTCGATGTGTCGGGTCAGTCCGGCGATGCTCATGCTCGACGTTGCCGTCGGCACATGAATCTGCAGGATGCTGTTGGCCGGCCCGAATTTCACCGGTTCTCCTTCGGGGAGGTCGGCATAGTAGGCCTTGTCCTGGCGGGCGGCCTGCATCGCCTCGATGTCGTAGTACTCCGCCGGGGCAAAGGCGCCGAAGGGCAGCGAGGCCGCGAGCGGATCGAGAATGCGGCTCCACTGATTTTCCGCATCCTGCCAGACCAGGGAATAGAAGCTGCCGACCGTCTCGCGGGTGCCGGCGCGCATGCCGTCGACGGCGGCCATGCACCAGGCGCCGATGCGCGCGACGGGTATGCGGGTGCGGCGGAACGCCAGGGTCTGGCGGGCCTGCATCAGGTTGACCTCATCTTCGATGTCGAGCACTTCGATGAAGATGTCGCCCTCGGGAATGCGCCGCTCCTCCAGCTCCGGCGCCCAGAACATCAGTTCGCAACACGCGCCGCGCCGCTGGGCCCCCAGGCGCGCCGCGATGGTTCTCGCGGCATCGAAGGCGGGCTGCCCGCTGTGCAGGACTTCGGTCGTCCAGGCCGACAGCGCCTCGGTCGCCGGACCGTTCAGGGCGACCGTCGCGGTCTGCTGCGGTATCGCATCCATCATGCGCTCTCCCAAATGAAGTAGAGGCCGGTGAGGGGCGGCAGGGTGATTGTGATCGAGTTGTCGTAGCCGTGACTGGCAACGGCGGCCGTCGCGGCGCCGCCCATGTTGCCGCGGTTGCCGCCGCCATAGACCGCCGCGTCGGAATTGAGGGCTTCGCTCCAGCGCCCGGCGCGCGGCACACCCAGACGCCAGTTGCCGTGCGCCTGGCCCGATAAGTTGAAGACCGCGACGATCGGCGCGGCGTTCTCATCGCCCTTGCGGACCCAGGCATAGACGTTGGCTTCGGCGGCGGCGCCATCGATCCATTCGAAGCCGTCGGCCCGGCAGTCGCGGGCGTGCAGCGCCGGTGTCGCGCGATAGAGCGTGTTGAGGTCGCGCACCAGCCGCTGCACGCCGGCATGGGGTGCCTCGTTCAGCGCCGCCCAGTCGAGTTGTCCGTCGGCGTCCCACTCGCTGCGCTGGCCCCACTCGCTGCCCATGAACAGCAGCTTCTTGCCCGGGTGCGCCCACATGAAGGTGTAGTAGGCGCGCAGGTTGGCGGTTTTCGCCGCGGCGTCGCCCGGCATCTTGCCCCACATCGATCCTTTGCCGTGTACGACTTCGTCGTGGCTGAGCGGCAGCACGAAATTTTCGCTGAAGGCGTAGTTGAGGCCGAAGCTCATCTTGTCGTGATGCTGTCCGCGGTACAGCGGATCGGTCTCCATGTACTCCAGCGTGTCGTGCATCCAGCCCATGTTCCACTTGAAGCCGAAGCCGAGGCCGCCGTCGTGCACGGGCCTGGACACGCCGGGCCAGGCGGTGGACTCCTCGGCGATCACCATCAGCGACGGATCGGCGCCGTAGACCGTGGCATTCATCCGGCGCAGGAAGTCGATGGCCTCCAGGTTCTCGCGGCCGCCATGGCGGTTCGGAATCCACTCGCCGTCCTTGCGGCTGTAGTCGCGGTACAGCATGGAGGCGACGGCGTCGACGCGCAGGGCATCGACGTGATGCTCCTTCACCCAGTAGAGCGCGTTGGCGATGAGGAAGTTCTGCACCTCGCGCCGGCCGAAGTTATAGATCAGCGTGTTCCAGTCCGGGTGGAAGCCCTCGCGCGGGTCGGCATGCTCGTACAGCGCGGCCCCGTCGAAGCGAACCAAGCCATGGGGGTCGATGGGAAAGTGCGCCGGCACCCAGTCCAGGATCAGGCCGATCCCGGCGGCATGGCAGGCCTCGACGAAAAAGCGGAAATCCTCAATGTCGCCGAAGCGGCTGGTGGGGGCGAAGAGGCCGACCGGCTGATAGCCCCACGAACCATCGAAGGGATGTTCGGAAATTGGCAACACCTCGATATGCGTGAAGCCGAGGTCGCGAACGTAGGGCACCAGCGTTTCGGCGAGCTCGCGATAGCTCAGCCAGCGACCGTCCGCGTGACGGCGCCAGCTGCCGAGGTGTACTTCGTAGATCGAAATCGGTTTGTCGGTCCGTTGACTATCGCCCCGTCGCGCCAACCATTCATCGTCGTGCCAGCGGTGGCCGTCCAGCGAGCGCAGGATCGAACAGTTGCCCGGCCGCAACTCGCTGTGGAAGCCGACCGGGTCGCTCTTGGGCATCGGCAGTCCGTCGCCGCCGGTGGCGATCTCGAACTTGTAGCGGGCACCGTCGGCCAAGCCGGGCAAGAAAATCTCCCATACCCCTGTCGCGCCGCGCCGGCGCATCGGGTGACGCCGGCCGTCCCAGTCGTTGAAGTCGCCGATCACCGAGACACGCTTTGCATCGGGTGCCCAGACCGCAAAGGACGCGCCGTCGACCCCTTCATGGCGACGCGGCTGCGCGCCGAGAGTGCGCCAAAGGCGCATGTGGGCCCCTTCGGAAATCAGATATTCGTCGAGCTCCCCCAGCAGCGGCCCGAATTGATAGGGATCGACGACGCGCCACTCGGCCGCGGCATTGCGGGCAAGCAGGCTATAGGGTGCCGGGCGTTCGTCCAGGTGCACCGCGAAGACCCCGCGGTCGTCCAGCCGCTGCATCTGCCGGGGTGGGCCGTCGGCGGTCTGCAGCGTCGCGCTGTCGGCGCCGGGGATGAAACTGCGTACCTGCCAGCCGCTGCCGACAGGGTGGGGGCCGAGGATGGAGAAGGGGTCGCTCAGGTCGCCGCGGGCGATGGCGTCCACGATAGCCCTGTCCAGGCTGGCGTCCAGGCTGGCATCCGGGCCCGCGCCAAGGTTGGCGTCCGGATGAAGGGCTGGGGAATTGTCTTCCCGCGTCTTGGCGGCTTTGGTCCTTGCTGCCTGGGTCTGTGTCGCGGGGCGCCCTGTCATGCCTCTCCCATCATTTGTTGTGGCCGAATTTGATCTGGTCGAATTGCTGGCAGCGACGGCCCGCTGCCCCCCTGCTGTTCCCCCTGCTGCCTGGGGGCCGCCGGATCAGGCGTGCGCCCGCCGGAAAAAGCAGCATCTCTGGCGAAAGGGCCGGATTACCGCCTTTTCGCGATGCCGAGAGATGTCGAACTGCGCTTTGATGTCTTTGAACATAGGCGCCTGGGACGGTATGTCTACCCGAAGGCGGCGCGATCCATTCGTGTGGTTACGATAAAAAGCGTCGGGAAAGTCGGCGGCCGGCGGCGCCCGCCGGTCTTCCCGCCCGGGCCACCCAGGCTGCGGGGGGGCTCGCAGAGCCGCTTGGTGGCCGTTGTGGGGGGTGGGCAGGCTATGCTCCACTGGGCCGCCGCGAGAAGGAGGAGCTTGTCCGTATGTTGCGCAGAGCCGCGTGGGTTTTCTGTCTGGCGATCGTTGTCCTGGGGGCCTTGGGCAGCCTGGGTCCGTCGTCGCGCCCGGCGCTGGCCCAGGCGCTGCCTCTGGCGCTGCAGCAGGCGCTGGCCGGGGAACTGACCGGCGGGATCGCCGCCGCCGGGACCGACGACGAATTGGAAACCCTGACGGTGCTGGAGCGCTTCTACAGCGCCCGCGGCTATCGTCCGCTGTGGGTGTTGGAGACCAGCGCCGGCCCGCGCGCCGAAACGCTTTCCCAGGTGCTGATCGCCGCCGACCTGGACGGCCTCGATCCGCTCGACTACCGCGCCGATCAGGTGGCCGCTCTGCTGGGCGCCACCGCGCCGGAGGACCTGGCGCGGCTGGAGGCGCTGCTGAGCCTGGGGCTGGTCCGCTACGCCGCCGACCTGGGCCAGGGCCGCATCACGCCGCACATCGCCGACCCGGAGCTCTTCGTGTTCCGCGAGGAGGTGAAGAAGGCCGACGTTCTGGAGGCCGCGGCGGTGGCGGCCGACCTCCACAGCTTCATCGATGGCTATCGCCCGCAGACGGTGCGCTACGACCGCCAGAAAGTGGCGCTGGCCGAATACCGCGCGCTGGCGCTGCAGGGCGGCTGGCAGCCGATCCCCGGGGGCGAGACCCTGAAGCCGGGAATGACCGATCCGCGCGTCGGCCTGCTGCGCCAGCGGCTGCGCCTGGTCGGTGACCTGAAACCGCAGGACGACCTGGCCGAAAGCGGCGGCGATGCGAACCTCTACGACGCTGCCCTGGAGCCGGCGGTGACGTGGATGCAGTACCGCCACGGCCTGGCCCAGGACGGCGCGGTCGGCGACAAGACCCTGGCGGCGCTGAACGTGCCGATCGAAACGCGCATCGAGCAGATGGTGCTGAACCTGGAGCGGCGGCGCTGGATGCCCGATGACCTGGGCCAGCGATACATCTTCGTCAATCTTGCCGACTTCCTGCTGAAGCTGGTCGACGAGCCGCGCACCTTGCTCGACATGCCGGTGGTGGTGGGCAAGCCCTTCCATCACACGCCGATCTTCAGCCACGTGATGACCTACGTGGAGATCAATCCCTACTGGAACGTGCCGCCTTCTATCGCGCGCGCCGAACTGCTGCCCAAGATCAAGCAGGACATCAGCTACCTGAAGCGCAACAACTACGTGCTGTTCAGCGACTGGAGCAGCGGGGCGACGGTGGTCAATCCGCAGAGCGTCGACTGGTCGCAGGTGAATGCCCAGAGCTTCCCCTACAAGCTGCGCCAGGACGCCGGCGACGGCAACGCGCTGGGGCGGGTGAAGTTCATGTTCCCCAACCGCTTCAACATCTACCTGCACGACACCCCGGCAAAGGCCTTGTTCGGTCGCGCCGAGCGCGATTTCAGCCATGGCTGCGTGCGGGTGCAGGATCCCGCCCTGCTGGCCGAGGTCGTGTTGCAGGGGACCGAGGGCTGGGACCGCGCGCGCATCGACGCGGCCATCGCCTCGGGCGAGCGCACCATCGTCACTCTGAAGGAGCCGCTGCCGGTGCACATCAGCTACCTGACTTCCTGGGTGAACAAGGACGGCAGCGTGCACTTCCGCAACGACGTCTACGGGCGTGACACGGCCCTGGCCGAGGCCCTGCTCGGCGCGCGCGGCGGCCCGCTGCGTTAACCTTCTTCGCCGTTTTCGCCTTATTCCCGCCGAAATGATCCGGCTTACTGTCCCGGCACAAGCAGGGCGGGGGCCCGAAAAGCCGACCGATCAGCGGATTTGCGTCCCTGTGTTGCCTCGGCGCGCCGAAGCGTGCAATCGTTAACGGTCTCTTCGCGATTGGGGGTGCAAGTTGGCGAAGGGATTCACCCCTACCCGTGGCTGCAGAGGACTCCCCGGCGATATGAAAGAGGGCGGCATGGACCGGAAGGGCAACTCTTCCCTGGAGGGCGCGATCTCGCGCCGGCAGTTCCTCGGCACCGCCGGCGCCGGCATCGCCGCTTTCAGTGCCATGGTGCTGCTGCCCGGTTTTGCCTTCGCCGCCAAAGACCTCCCCTCGACCCGCAGTCTCGCCTTCCGCAACCTGCACACCGGCGAGGAGGTCGCGGCCACCTACCTGCGCAACGGCGCGCTTCAGCATGATGGGCTCGTGACCCTCAATCACGTGCTGCGCGACTGGCGCAGCGGCGAGGTCTGGAACATGGACCCGCAGCTCTTCGACCTGCTCTATGCCCTGCGCCGGCGCCTGGACAGCAAGGCGCCCTTCGAATTGATCTCCGGCTACCGCTCGCCCCGGACCAATGCCCAGCTCGCCGACAACAGCAGCGGCGTGGCCAAGCGCTCCCTGCACATGCAGGGCAAGGCCACCGATATCCGCTTGCCGGAGCGTGACCTCCTGGCCCTGCACAAGACCGCGCTGGCCATGAAGGCTGGTGGTGTCGGCCTCTATTCGAAGTCGGGCTTCGTCCACGTCGACACCGGACGGGTGCGCCACTGGGGCGCATAGGATATAAAGCCTAATATTGCGCCGACCGGGGCGCTTCCGGCCTTCCCCTCAGACCACTTTTGCGCCTTGCCGGAGGCCGCCTGCAGCAAGGTTTTGACCTTTTCGCGGGATTTCCTATGATCCGCCTCCGGCGCCCGGACTCAGGGCTGCCGCCAAGGAGGTCTTCGCGCAGTCATGGATAAGTTCACCACCCTCAGCGGGGTCGCCGCGCCCCTGCCGCTGGTCAATGTCGATACCGATATGATCATCCCGAAGCAGTTCCTGAAGACGGTGCAGCGCACCGGTCTTTCCAAGGGGTTGTTCTACGAGATGCGCTTCGACGAGAACGGCAAGCACAAGGACGGTTTCGTGCTCGACGAGCCGGCCTACAAGAGCGCCAAGATCCTGGTGGCGGGCGAGAACTTCGGCTGCGGCTCCAGCCGCGAGCATGCGCCCTGGGCGCTGCTCGATGCCGGCATCCGCTGCGTCATCGCGCCCAGCTTCGCCGACATCTTCTACAACAACTGCTTCAAGAGCGGCATCCTGCCCATCGTGCTGCCGCAGGAGCCGGTCGATCTGCTGATGGACGACGCCTCGCGCGGCGCCAACGCGGTCGTCACCGTCGATCTGGAAAAGCAGGAGATCGCCGGTCCCGACGGCGGCACCATCACGTTCGACATCGATCCCTTCCGTAAGCACTGCCTGCTGAACGGCCTGGACGACATCGGCCTGACGCTGGAGAAGGCCGACAAGATCGCCACCTTCGAGGAAACCCGCAAGGTGAGCCAGCCCTGGGCCTAAATCCCTCGGCTTAAGTCCCTGGGCCTGTAGCCCGCCTGTTTTGGAACCCGGTTCCGAGAGTCATGAGCAACACCGCCGAATTCGACGTCGTGGTCGTCGGCGCCGGCGCGGCCGGCGTCGGTGCCGGGCGCGTGCTGGCGGAGGCGGGCCGCCGCTTCGTCATCCTGGAGGCGCGTGATCGCATCGGCGGGCGGGCCTGGACCATCGATAGCGGCCATGGTTATCCCGTCGACCTGGGCTGCGAATGGCTGCACTCGGCGCCGACCAATCCGCTGGTGCCGCTGGCCCGCAACCTGGGCGTCGAGGTGGACGAGTACGCCGAATACTGGGCCGACGAGTGGAACATGGCCAAGCTGGGCCCGGCGGCCTACGGCGAGCTGCGCGCCGCCGCCGACGGGGTGTTCGGCAAGGCCGCGGCCCTGGCGGCGGCCGGCGGACCGGACGTCGCGCTGGGCGATCTGATCGCTCCCGATCATCCCTGGCGCCCGGCCATCGATGCGATCTGCGGCTGGATCACCGGCGGCCGGCTGGACCAGGTCTCCGCCGTCGACCTGGGCACCAACGGGGATACCGAGGTCAACTGGCGTCTGCCCGGCGGCTACGGCGCCTTGTTCCAGACCATGGCCGAGGGCCTGCCGGTGCGCCTTGCGACGCCGGTCAAGAGCATCGACTGGCGTGGCAGCCTGATTGCCGTCGAGACCGCGCAGGGCAGCCTCAGGGCGCGGCAGGTTATCGTCACGCTGCCGACCAACGTGATCGCCTCGGGCGGCGTCGACTTCCAGCCGGCGCTGCCGGCGGAAAAACGGCAGGCCGCGCTCGACCTGCCGCTGGGCGCCAACCTGAAGCTGTTCCTGGCGGTCGAGGGCACGCCCTTCGGGCCGCCGCGCGACCATCAACTGCCGACCCGCTTCGACCGGACCGATTGCAGCTTCATGCACGCCCATCCCTTCGGGCGGCCGGTGGTCGCGGCCTATTTCGGCGGCGATCTGGCGCGCGAGATGGAGGCGGCGGGCCTGGCCGCCATGACGGATTTCGCGGAAAACGAACTGGCCTTCAACCATGGCGAGGCGGTCAGGGGGCATTTCGAGCCGATCGCCGCCAGCGGCTGGATGGCCGATCCCCTGGCCGGCGGGGCCTACTCCTATGCCCGCCCGGGTGCGGCGGAGGCGCGCGCCAGGCTCGCCGCGCCGCTGGACGGCCGCCTGTTCTTCGCCGGCGAGGCGACCTCACCGGACGATTTCGCCACGGCCCATGGCGCCTGGCTCAGCGGCCGCGACGCCGCCAAGGCGGCGCTCGCCGCGCCGGTTGCCGCCGTGGCCCCTCACAGCATCGCGGGATAGGCGGCGCAGGACCCGTTCAAACAGACACCTTCAAACAGACCACCACGCAAAAGCACGTAAGAAAGGGAGGCGCAGGATGGCGTCCAACAAGAAGCTTCTGATTCTGGCCGGCGACGGCATCGGCCCCGAGGCCATGGTCCAGGTACGCCGGGTCATCGACTGGATGGGCAAGCGCCGCTCGGTCGGCTTCGACATCGACGAGGGCCTGGTCGGCGGCGCGGCGATCGACGCCGAGGGCGCCCCGGTCAGCGACGCCACGGTGGAAAAGGCGATGAAGGCCGACGCGGTGCTGCTGGGCGCCGTCGGCGGGCCGAAGTGGGATGACCTGCCGTTCGCCCAGAAGCCGGAGCGCGGCCTGCTGCGCCTGCGCAAGGACATGGTGCTGTTCGCCAACCTGCGCCCGGCGCTGTGCTTCGACGCCCTGGTCGATGCCTCGGCCCTGAAGCCCGAACTCGTCTCCGGCCTCGACATCATGATCGTGCGCGAACTGACCGGCGGCATCTACTTCGGCGAGCCGCGCGGCATCGAGACACTGCCCGACGGTACCCGCCGCGGCATCAACACCCAGGTCTACACCACCGGCGAGATCCAGCGGGTCGCCCGCGTCGCCTTCGACCTGGCCAGGAAGCGCGGCAACCGCCTCTGCTCGGTCGAAAAGGCCAACGTGATGGAGTCCGGCGTGCTGTGGCGCGAGGAAGTCACCAAGCTGGGGGCCGCCGAGTTCGCGGATGTGGGGCTCAGCCACATGTACGCCGATAACTGCGCCATGCAGCTGGTCCGCAACCCCAAGCAGTTCGACGTCATCGTGACCGACAACCTGTTCGGCGACATCCTGTCGGATGCCGCGGCGATGCTGACCGGCTCGCTCGGCATGCTGCCCTCGGCCTCCCTGGGCGCCACCGACGCCACCACCGGCCGCCGTATGGCGCTTTACGAGCCGGTGCACGGCTCGGCGCCGGACATCGCCGGGCAGAACAAGGCCAACCCGTTGGCCACCCTGCTCAGCTTCGCGATGATGCTGCGCTATTCCTTCGACCTGGGCGACGACGCCGACCTCATCGAGCAGGCGGTGCAGGACGTCCTGGCCGAGGGCAAGCGCACCGGCGACATCGCCAAGCCGGGCCAGCCGGTGGTCTCGACCAGCCAGATGGGCGACGCCGTCCTGGCCGCCCTCGACAAGCGGGCCGCCTGAAGGCGGCCGCTGTCCCCGGCCAGGATCAAGCGGGCGGCCTAAGGGCGGTTTTGGGCGTCAATCGGCGGGAAGTGGTCCGGAATCGGCCCTGGATCGGCCCCGAATCAGTCAATTGACGGATTGGCGGGGCCGCACTAGAGTCCGGACTTCCGAAAGCTCCTAGTGGGAGATTGTGCAATGAAGAAGACCCTTACCGCCCTTTTGGCTGCGGCAGGCGTCGTTGCATTCGCGGGCTCTGCTCTTGCGGACTGCAGCTTCCACACCGCCCAGAGCTCGAAACCGATCGTTACCGCAGACGCCACGCAGTCCACTCCGGTCGCCACCACCCCGGCGACCACCCAGGTCACCACCACGACCGAGACTGCCAAAAAATAGGCGCAGAATACCCATGGACGTTACGAAAGGCCGTCCCCCTGGGCGGCCTTTCCTCTTAGGGGCCGTCCTGCCGGCACCACACAGAAGCGAAAAGGAATGCCGCACGTTCGCGCGTTTCGCGGATTTATGGCGATCAGCGGCTTGCGGGCAGGCCACCGCCCAACCAGGTGAACAGCATCCGGAAATCGCTGAAGAAGGACCACAAGGGGTGGGTGAAGGTGGCCGGCCGGTTGCGCTCGACCATGGCGTGGCCGATCCAGGCGAAGGCGTAGCCGCAGACCAGCGCCGCCACGGCGAGGCGCCAGTCCGCCGCCGCCACGGCACCGGCCAGCAGGAACAGGCCCAGGCAGGTGCCGGTCAGGTGCAGGGCACGGGTCGCCGGCCGGCGGTGTTCGTCGAGGTATCGCGGCCAGAATTCGCGGTAGGTCTTTGAACGGTTCATTGCGGGAACGGTCCCTTTCGAAAAACCAGACTCAACAGCCGATACCCTCGGCCAGCCTAGCAAACACCAGCAGAGCAAGCAGCAGACACGGAAAGGCAGATAGGTAGCAGTTATGGGATACAAGGTAGCAGTAGTTGGCGCGACGGGCGCTGTCGGCCGCGAGATGATGAAGACGCTGGCCGAGCGCGAGTTCCCGATCGACAGCCTCGCGGCCCTGGCCTCCGAGCGTTCGGTCGGCAGCGAGATCTCCTTCGGCGACGAGGATGTGAAGGTACAGAACCTCGCCACCTTCGACTTCAAGGGCACCGATCTGGTGTTCTCCTCGCCGGGCGCCAAGGTGTCGGCGGAATACTCGCCCAAGGCCGGCAAGGCCGGCGCGGTGGTGATCGACAACACCTCGCAGTTCCGCATGGACCCCGACGTGCCGCTGGTCGTGCCGGAGGTCAATCCCCAGGCGCTGGCCGGCTACGGCAAGAAGAACATCATCGCCAACCCGAATTGTTCGACCATCCAGATGGTGGTGGCGCTGAAGCCGCTGCATGATCTGGCGAAGATCAAGCGCGTGGTGGCGGCGACCTATCAGTCGACCTCGGGTGCCGGCAAGGACGGCATGGACGAGCTGTTCAACCAGACCCGCGGCATCTACGTGAACGACCCGATCAAGACCGAGCAGTTCACCAAGCAGATCGCCTTCAACGTGATCCCCCACATCGACGTCTTCATGGATGACGGCTACACCAAGGAAGAGTGGAAGATGATGGTGGAGACCAAGAAGATTCTCGATCCGGCCATCAAGATGACGGCGACCTGCGTGCGCGTGCCGGTCTTCATCGGCCATGCCGAGGCGCTGAACATCGAGTTCGAGAACCCGATCACCGAAGCCGAAGCCCGCAAGGCGCTGAAGGCGCAGCCCGGCATCATTATCATCGACCACCGCGCCGACGAGGGCTATGTCACCCCGGCCGAGTGTGCCGGCGAGGATGCGGTCTACGTCAGCCGCATCCGCACGGATCCGACGGTCGAAAACGGTCTGTCGATCTGGGTGGTTTCCGACAACCTGCGCAAGGGCGCGGCGCTGAACACCGTGCAGATCGCCGAGACCCTGGTGAAGGACTACCTGTAAGCGGCGGCGGCAACGTGCTTCTTCCGAGGCGCACGGCCGGCCGTCTCGAAAACACGCCGGGCGGGTCTGCAAAACCCCGTCCGGCGGCGCCAACATCCAAGGCAGCAAGATCCAAGGCAGCAAGTCATGGCCAAAAAGAATCCGCTGAAACTGAATTCCCTGCAGCTGAAGACCCTGGTGCTGCTGCAGCAGATGGCGCGCAGCCCGAACCACGCTCAGCCCGGCGATGACGAGGGCAGCACCTTCGTCTCCAACTTTCCCGTGGCGCACGGCGACCATTTCCACGTCGGCGACGCGGTGGTTCTGGCGCGGGATGCCAGCGGTCTCAACAACGCGAATGTCTTCGCGATTCTGGAGCGCAAAGGCCTGCTGCGGTCGATGTTTCCCATGGGCGCGATGCTGACGGCGGAGGCGCTGGCCTACGACACCGGCCTCGACGGCCAGGTGCTGCACCGTTCCGATCACTAGTTCCCGTTCAGAAAGAAGTCCTGCCTCATGAAGCCTATTGCGATTTCCGTCCTCACCATTTGCGGCATCGAGGAACTGCCCAAGCACGAGGCGCGCAGCGTCACCCATGTCCTGTCGCTGATCGACCCGGGCTGGCCGGAGATCGCGGCCTTCCAGAGCTTCGATGACCACCACCGCGTTATCCTGCACTGCCACGACATCATCGACCCGGTTCCCGGCAAGGTCATGCCGGCGCGCGACGACGTCGCCGCGGTCCTGAAGTTTGGCGAGGATCTGGCCGCCTCGGCCAGCGACCGCGGCGGGCAGGCGGGCCACCTGCTGGTCCACTGCCACATGGGCGTGTCGCGCTCGACCGCGTCTATGCTGGCCCTCCTGGCCCAGGTTCATCCGAATGAGACCGAAGACCGCCTGTTCGAACGGCTGCGCGAGATCCGCCAGCAGGCCTGGCCGAACTCGGTCATGGTCGGCCATGCCGACGACCTGCTGGGCCGCGGCGGCCGCCTGACGGCGGCGCTGCGCCGCCACTACGGTCACCAGATAAAGCGTGATCCCGGTCTGGCCGACTGGATGATCGAGCTTGGCCGCCGCCGCGAGGTGGAGATGGCGGAGGACTGAGCGCCTTCCGCCGCTCCCCAAGAGTTGTTTTGGCCGGGGGCCGGCTTCGCGCGATGCTGCGGCGTCAGGCAATGGCTCACCAGCGGGAGGCGACCATGACCGTTGCAGGTTTCGTTAAGCGGGTTTTCATTGCCGGTGCTTTGGTTATTCCGGCTTCGCCGGCCCTGGCCGACGCCATCGACGGCGACTGGTGTGCGACCGCTGAAGTTGCTCATTTCACCATCGCCGGGCCCAGCATCGTCACCCCGGCGGGGACGCAAACCAGCGGCGATTATTCGCGCCATGCTTTCTCCTACGTCGTGCCGGCGGGCGAGCCCGGCGCCGGCGAGACCATCGTCATGCGCCTCTTGAACGAGGAGGAAGTTCTGGTCGGCGCCACCAGCGGCGAGCCGAAGGTCTGGCGCCGTTGCGAGGTGATCAGCTGAGGGGCTTTGCCCGGGTTGCTAACCAGGGCGTGCCGCCAAACTGATCGCGATACGATCGCTTTCCCGCGACAGATCGAGGGTGAGGCAGGTTCCGTCGCGCAGCGGCCGGCGCAGCATTCGGGCACTCCCCGACGCAATCGCTAACCGGTTTTCGGCGTGCAGGCGGTGAACGCGTTTTCGGGGCAGGCCGAGTTCCGTCGCCAGCAGGCGGTCGAGACGCAGCCGGGTCGGCTCCGGGACGGCCAGACCTATTTCCAGCCGCTGCACGGGCGTCGTTCCCGCGGACCGCAGGTCTTTGCGCACCAGCACGTCGGGTGATTCGTCGATCCGTTGCGTCGTGTGCCGCAGGCCGTCGATATCGAAAGCGATCCTTCGTGCCAATCGGGGGTCGTTGCTCTGCAGCGCGGCGAGGTGAAGCGGATCGACCGAGGCAATGTTGGTGCGTTCCAGGACCGGTCGGTTCCAGGTGTTGTCGCAGGCCGCGCATTTGTAGATCAGCCAGGCATCGATCCGCCTGCCATTGGCGTTGACCCTGAATCTTTCGCTGCTGCTGAAAGGTTTCGCTCCGCCGCATCGGCTGCAATGCAGATGGGGTTGCGGGGCGAATTGAGGAACGATTGTCCAAAGGACAGACAGGCTGTCGACCATGCCGGCTTGCTCTTCCCAGGGGGAAGTTCATCAAGACGACGGCAGCGAGAAGCCCAGCGGGCGCGGCGTGGCGGCGGATCGAGGGGCGAAGGGAGATTGGGCGCAGGGCGGCAGAAATGCCGGTCGCGGTCCAGCCGTGCCATACCGGTCTCGAACCGCCACCTTCACGAACTCACAGAATTCGGATCGGCAACGCCCAGGCGCTGCCGCGTGTACTGGTGGAACAGGAGAGACCGGCGATTACGAAGGCAAAGTCGACCGCACCTAGAAAACGACAGAGGGCTATTTTTTAGCCTGATCGCTCAACTTTGGGAAGGGTCGAGCTTCGGCCTACAGCGCCTCCGCCGTGAACTGGCGACGCGGGGTCAGCAGGCGGTGGTTTCGTCTTTGTGAAGTTTGAGTACTTCGTCGCCGCCTTTCATAACGCCGCTGCGTCGCCAGCCTAGCTTGCGATAGAAGCCGCTGGCGCGAACGGCGGGGTCAGGATTGGCGCCGAGCCAGATCTCATCGTGGCCGTTGTCGAAAAGCCACTGCTGGACATGCGTCAGCAGGGCCCTGCCGATGCCCCGGCCTTCATGGCCGGGCAGCACCGCGACCACTTGGATCTCTCCATTTGACCGGTCCCCCATGGCGAAGCCGACGACCTTGCCGGCGTCTTCGCAGAGCCAGCCACAGACGTCCGATGCCATCGCCGCCGCCAAGCTCTCCGGCGTGATGCCGTGGTCGTTCTTCATCTCTTCCAGGGTGATGGCGTTCTCTACCGTTGAGAGCCGGACCGCGATGACCGCTGGAAGATCCTCAACCGTCACTTGCCGGAAGGTCAGCATCGGCGGCCTAAAGCGCCTCGGCCGTGAACTGCCGGCGCGGGGTGAGGAGGCGGTCCTGGGCGGCGACCAGTTGCAGTTCCTCGTCGTTGGCGTCCATGGTGGTCTGCAGGATCTCGAACAGTGTCGAGGTGGCTTTGCCCAACGCCTCGGGCACTGACCCGGACTTGAGATAAAATCCGAGGAAGAGGGCGGCCACCGCGTCGCCGGCGCCGTTGGCGAAATAGGGCAGGCGCGGGAAAGCGATGCGCCAGGCGCCGCCGGGTTTGCCGCCGCGTTCGCCGCTGGGGGCCGTCACCGCTACCATCTCCATCTCGCCGGCGGTATTGCCGTCCGGCGACAGGCTGGTCACCAGCACGACCTTGGGGCCGTGTTCCAGCAGGCCGGCGGCGGCGTCGCGCACCTCGGCCAGGGTCTGCGGCTTCTGTCCGGTCAGGATCTCCAGCTCGAAAAGGTTGGGGGTCAGGATGTCGGCGGCGGGCAGGGCGCGCTCGCGCATGAATTCGGGAACGCCCTCGCGCACGAAGAGGCCGGTATGGCGGTCGCCCATCACCGGATCGCAGAGCCAGATCGCCTTGGGATTGGCGGCCCGGATGCGCGCGGCGGCGTCCAGGATGACCGCGCCCAGCCCAGGGTCGCCGATGTAGCCGGTCAGTAGGGCGTCGCAGCGCGCCAGCGCCCCACGCACCTCCAGGCCGTCGATCAGGCCGGCGATGTGGTCGGCGCCGAAGGCCTGGCCCTGGAACTCCGGGTAGCCGGTGTGGTTGGAGAACTGCACCGTATGGATCGGCCAGACCTCGAGGCCCAGGCGCTGCAGCGCGAAGACCGCGGCCGCATTGCCGACGTGGCCGTAGACGACATGGGACTGGATGGAAATCACGTTCATGACGGCTTCCTGCCTGCTTTCTGGCGGATTCTGGGGAGTGTGCGGGAGACTTCTGGGGCGGCAGCTTGCCACAGGCGGGCCATCGTTTATAGTCGCCCCCGCGTTCGCAGATGCGGAAAAAACGCCCCTGCGTGCGGCCGAACAAGACCAAGCAGGGAGATTCGACCTATGACCGCCAGCGCCCGCCCGCGCCGTTCCGTCCTCTACATGCCCGGCTCCAACGCCCGCGCCCTGGAAAAGGGCCGCAGCCTGCCGGCCGACGGCCTGATCCTGGACCTGGAAGACGCCGTGGCCCCGGATGCCAAAGAGGCCGCGCGAGGCCAGATCGCCGCGGCGCTGAAGGAAGGCGGCTACGGCAAGCGCGAGATCGCCGTCCGGGTGAACGGCCTGGACAGCCCCTGGGGCAAGGACGACGTGAAGGCCATGGCGGCCTCCGGCGCCGATGCTATCCTGCTGCCTAAGGTGGAGACGGCGGCGATGATCCACGATCTGGAAAAGCTGATGGACGCGGCCGGCGCGCCGAAATCCATGGGCATCCAGTGCATGATGGAAACGCCGCTCGGCATGTTGAACGCGCAGGAAGTGGCCGGCGCCTCCAAGCGCATCACCTGCCTCGTCATGGGCACTTCGGATCTGGTGAAGGACCTGCAGGCCGCCCATACGCCGCAGCGGCTGCCGGTGCTGACCAGCCTCGGCCTCTGCATTCTGGCGGCACGCGCCTACGGCATCGCCATCACCGACGGCGTGCACCTGGACCTCGACGACGAGGCCGGCTTTGCCGCCCACTGCCTGCAGGGCAAGGAGCTGGGCTTCGACGGCAAGACCCTCATCCACCCCAAGACCATCGCCAAGGCCAACGAGGTCTTCGCGCCTTCCCAGGACGAGATCGACTGGTCGCACAAGATCATCGCCGCCCACGCCGAAGCGCCCGCGGCGGGCCAGGGTGTCGTGGTGGTCGACGGCAAGCTGATCGAGAACCTGCACGTCGAAAGCGCCAAGCGCCTGGTGGCCCTGTCCGCGGCCATCCGGGAACTGGAAGCGGCCGCGTAATCCTGGAGGCATGAGATGTCGAAGAACAATCCCAAGAACAATCCGGGCAACTTCTTCGAGGACTTCCGCCTCGGCCAGGTGCTGAAGCACGCCACGCCACGCACGGTGACCGCGGGCGACCAGGCGCTCTATACCGCGCTTTACGGCGGCCGCTTCGCGCTGCAGTCCTCCGACGTTCTCGCCAAGGCTTGCGGCCTGCCACAGGCGCCGCTCGACGACCTGCTGGCCTTCCACGTGGTGTTCGGCAAGACAGTGCCGGATGTCTCGCTGAACGCCGTCGCCAACCTGGGCTACGCCGACGGCCGCTTCCTGGCGCCGGTCTATCCCGGCGACACGCTGTCGTCGCAGAGCGAGGTGGTCGGCCTGAAGCAGAATTCCAACGGCAAGACCGGCGTGGTCTACGTGCGCACCAAGGGCAGCAACCAGCGCGGCGAGGCGGTGGTGGAATACACCCGCTGGGTGATGGTGCGAAAGCGCGACGAGACGGCGCCGGCGCCGGAAGCTGTGCTGCCCGAGCTGCCCGAGGCGGTCGCCGCCGACCGGCTCGTGGTGCCCGAGGGCCTTGACTTCGCCGGCTTCGATTGCGAGGCCGCCGGCAGCATCCACCGCTGGGGCGATTACGAGATCGGCGAGAGGATCGACCACGGCGACGCCATGACCATCGAAGAGGCGGAGCACCAGATGGCCACGCGGCTGTATCAGAACACCGCACGGGTGCACTTCAACCAGCACGTCGAAAGCCAGGGCCGTTTCGGCCGGCGCATCGTCTACGGCGGCCACATCATCTCGCTGGCGCGGTCGCTGTCTTTCAACGGCCTGGGCAATGCGGTGAAGCTGGCCGCCATCAACGGCGGCAGCCACGCCGGCCCCAGCTTCGGCGGCGACACCATCTATGCCTGGTCGGAAGTGCTCGACAAAATGGAACTGCCCGGCCGCGGCGATCTCGGCGCCCTGCGCCTGCGCACGGTGGCGGCCAAGAACCTCACCTGCTGCGCCTTTCCCGACAAGGCGGTGTCGGAGGAAGGCCGCCAGGGCTACCACCCCGCCGTCGTGCTGGACCTCGACTACACGGTGCTGATCCCGCGCTAGAGCGGTCCGTTTTCCTTGGGTTGTCATGCTCGGACTTGTTCCGAGCATCCAGGGCGGTCGGCAGGTCGGTTGCCCTGGACCCTCGGGACAAGCCCGAGGGTGACAGTACAGAACTGCGACCCCGACATCTGGTGCGGTTGCTGCCTATACCCACAAAATTTAGTTGAATTGCCGATTCGGCTGCGCTAATGAGTGAGGCGCCGGGTTGCAGCACGGGTGGCCCCTTACTGCGGCGTGTCCCGGAAGAGAGGACACTGACCCGACGCCTCAAGAGCTGGATCCAGCTCAGCGTGGCGGCAGCGGCGGGTGAGATCTTGATCAGCAATCGCGCGCGGATACCGGGCCTGGCGTGACCGATACAGCGCAGCGAGACCGCTGACCTCCCCGAGGGGAGCGAACTCACCGGGCGTGGGGCCCGTCAGCCCTCCCACCCAACTCTCCGACATCCGATCCCGGCATCCGCTTGGAGGCCGAAGCCTCCGCGCGGTCGCGAGGATCGTCCCGGGGCGCGGCCGGGGTCCCGAAGGATCCCTTCCGAACGGTCGGCGGCCCGAAGGCACGCCGGCTGTCTTTTCAAGGTCTCCGGCAGGCCGCCGCTGGCGCGGGGGCTGGCCGGGCCGGGTCGGCGCCCTGGCGGGTGCCTTCCTTGGCCGGTGAGACCTTCGCACAACTCCCGTGAGGAAATTGCGCGGTCCCGGAGCGGTCGCCTCCCGACACGGAGAGGGGAAGCGGCCTTTGCCGGAAAGGTCAGGGTCGAAGCTCGACCGACACCTTCCCTCCGAATTCCGGAATATGCAGGGCAACCCGGTTTCCGGCGCCGGACAGGCGGCCTCCGAAGAAACCGTCCATCCCCGGATCGCGGCTGGCGGGCCTCCCGATTCCCGGCGGTCCCCGAAGGAACTGCCGCAAAGCGGACCGGTCTCCGGCCCGAAGGCCGCCGGCTCTGCATTGCCAAACCCGAAGGCCTGGCCTGCAAGACCGGAAGGAGAACCGAAGTTCCCCCGAAGACCGCTGGCATTCCATCGGACCAAGAGCCCGAAGGCCCCCGGCCCCCGGATTGCTTCTCCATCGAGCCGAAGCTCTCGGAAGAGGGCCGCACCCGCCGTGTTCCGGCGCTTTCACGTGCAAGAAGATGCTCGCGCAACTTGTAGAGAGCGACAACATAAAATTGCGGAATGGCGGTCAAATCTTGTGCATAGTTTCCTTAGAACTGCACAATTCCTTCACATCTTTCCCACAACTCTGTCCACAGAAGCGTCTCGGCGGCGTGTCCTGCCCCAGGTATGCTGGGGCCTTCGCCCCGGGCGTTATGGGGCCCCCACGTTGACTTATGTTGCGCTGCGGTCTAAATCACAGGCCGATAACAAATAAAAGGGTCTCTTGAGACTTCCAGCGTACACTGCGCGCCTCTCCCTCAGGCGCCGCGGAGACGCAGCGTAGGGTCAGTCAGCCTGAAGGCAGCCGCTAGCATGATCTCTTCCAATCGGCCTTTGTCGCCGCATCTGCAGGTCTACCGCCCGCAGATCACGTCCGCCCTTTCAATTCTGCACCGTATTACGGGCGTGGCCCTGGCGGTCGGCACGCTGCTGCTGACCTATTGGCTGATCGCGGCGGCGACGGGGCCGGAGGCCTTTGCCACGGCGCAGGGCCTGATCGGCTCCATCATCGGCCGTCTGTTGCTGTTCGGCTGGAGCTTTGCCCTCTTTTATCACCTCTGCAACGGCATCCGGCATCTGGTGTGGGACGCGGGCTACGGCTTCGAGATCGAGACCGCACAGCGCAGCGGCCTGGTTGCGGTCGGCGTCGCGGCGGTGCTGACCCTGCTGTGCTGGATCGCCGGTTACATGATGATGGGGGCCTGAGCCATGGACCTGCGCCCCAGCCTGCGTTCTCCGCTCGGCCGCGTGCGCGGCCTCGGTTCGGCCAAGGACGGCACCGGCCACTGGTGGGCCCAGCGCCTGACGGCCCTGGCCCTCATTCCGCTGGTCCTGTGGTTTGTCGTCTCGGTCATCGTGATGACCGGCGCCGGCTATCCGGCGGTGGCTGCCTGGATTGCCTCGCCGCTGGTCGCCGGCCTGCTGATCCTGCTGATCGCCGCGACCTTTTATCATGCGTCCCTGGGTTTGCAGGTCGTCATCGAGGACTATGTCCATCATGAGATGACGAAGATGCTGTCGGTGCTGATCGTCAAGGCGCTGGCCATTCTGCTCGCCCTGTCGGGCATCCTCTCGGTGCTGACGCTGCTGTTTACCCGCGCGTAAGGCCGCTCCATCGCGCCGCGCGCAAATCGAGGTCCGCTTATGACCAAGTCCTACGAGATCATCGATCATACCTATGACGTGGTGGTGGTGGGCGCCGGCGGCGCCGGCCTGCGCGCGACGCTGGGGCTGGCCGAGGCCGGACTGAAGACCGCCTGCATCTCCAAGGTATTCCCGACCCGCAGCCACACCGTGGCGGCCCAGGGCGGCGTCTCCGCCTCGCTCGGCAACATGGGCGAGGACGACTGGCGCTGGCACATGTACGACACGGTGAAGGGCTCCGACTGGCTCGGCGACCAGGACGCCATCGAGTACATGGTGCGCGAGGCGGCCCCGGCGATTCTGGAGCTGGAACACTACGGCATGCCGTTCAGCCGAACCGAGGACGGCAAGATCTACCAGCGCCCCTTCGGCGGCATGACCACCCACTACGGCGAAGGCATCGCCCAGCGCACCTGCGCGGCGGCGGACCGTACCGGCCATGCCATGCTGCACACGCTGTATCAGCAGAGCCTGCGCCAGCACGCCGAATTCTACATCGAATACTTCGCCCTCGACCTCATCATGGAGGAGGGCATCTGCCGCGGCATCATGGCGTGGAACCTGGATGACGGTACCATCCACCGCTTCAGCGCGCAGATGGTGATCATGGCGACCGGCGGCTACGGCCGCGTCTACTTCTCCTGCACCGGCGCCCATACCCAGACCGGCGACGGCAACGCCATGGTGCTGCGTGCCGGCCTGCCGCTGCAGGACATGGAGTTCGTGCAGTTCCACCCGACGGGGATCTACGGCGCCGGCTGTCTGATCACCGAGGGTGCGCGCGGCGAGGGCGGCTACCTCACCAACTCCGAGGGCGAGCGTTTCATGGAGCGCTACGCGCCGTCGGCCAAGGACCTAGCCAGCCGCGATGTGGTGAGCCGTGCGATGACCATGGAGATCCGCGACGGTCGCGGTGTCGGCGCCGAGAAGGATCACATCCACCTGCACCTGGAGCACCTGTCGCCGGAACTGCTGCACCAGCGCCTGCCGGGCATTTCCGAATCGGCGCGCATCTTCGCCGGTGTCGACGTGACCAAGGAGCCGATCCCCGTCATCCCGACCTGCCACTACAACATGGGCGGCATTCCCGCGTTGTGGAGCGGCGAGGTGGTGACGGAACACAACGGCAATCCCAACACCACGGTGCCGGGCCTGATGGCGATCGGCGAGGCAGCCTGCGTGTCGGTGCACGGCGCCAACCGTCTGGGCTCCAACTCACTGCTCGACCTCGTGGTCTTCGGCCGCTCCGCCGCCAAGCGCTGCGCCGAGATCCTGACGCCGGGCGAAAAGCAGAAGCCGCTGCCGGTCGATGCCGGTGATCCGGCGCTCGACCGCTTCGACCGCCTGCGCCACGCAGACGGCGATATCCCGACGTCCAGCCTGCGCGACGAGATGCAGCGCGCCATGCAGGGCCACGCCGCGGTGTTTCGCACCGGCGAGTCGCTGTCGGAGGGCATCGGCAAACTCCAGGCGACATGGGAAAAGCGCGGCGACGTGAAGGTCAGCGACCGCACCCTGATCTGGAACTCCGACCTGGTCGAGACGCTGGAGCTGGACAACCTGATGTTCCAGGCCAAGGTCACCATGGAATCCGCCGGCAACCGTACCGAAAGCCGCGGCGCCCATGCGCGCGAGGACTACCCGGACCGCGACGACGTGACCTGGATGAAGCACACGCTGGCGTGGTGCGGCGAGAACGGCAAGGTACGCTTCGGTGACCGGCCGGTCAGCCTCAACACCCTGACCAACGAAGTGCAGGCCTTTCCCCCCAAGGCCCGTGTTTACTAAAGCTCTTGTTTACTGAGGCGTGCGTCTACTGATGCGAATTTCCAAAGCGCAGATCTAGAGAAAGAGTCCGATGGCCGAGTTCGTCCTTCCCGCCAATTCCAAGATCGGTACCGGCAAGTCCTGGCCGAAGCCGGACGCCGCGACGACCACCAAGACCTTCCGGGTCTACCGCTGGAATCCGGACGACGGCGAGAACCCGCGTGTCGACACCTTCGAGGTGGACGTCGAGAACTGCGGGCCGATGGTTCTGGACGCGCTGATCAAAATCAAGAACGAGATCGATCCGACGCTGACCTTCCGGCGCTCGTGCCGCGAGGGCGTCTGCGGCTCCTGCGCCATGAACATCGACGGCACCAACACCCTGGCCTGCACCAAGTACGTCAGCGACGTCGAGGGCGAGGTGAAGATCTACCCGCTGCCGCATATGCCGGTGGTGAAGGATCTGGTACCGGACCTGACCCACATCTACGCGCAGTACACCTCCATCGAGCCCTGGCTGAAGGCGGAAACGCCGGCGCCGGAGCGCGAGCGCCTGCAGTCCCCGGAAGAACGCGCGAAGCTGGACGGCCTGTGGGAATGCATCCTGTGCTTTTCCTGCTCGACCTCCTGCCCCAGCTACTGGTGGAACGGCGACCGCTACCTCGGCCCGGCCATCCTGCTGCAGGCCTACCGCTGGATCGCCGACAGCCGCGACGAGGCGACCGGCGAGCGGCTCGACCAGCTGGAAGACCCCTTCCGCCTGTACCGCTGCCATACCATCATGAACTGCACCAAGACCTGTCCGAAGGGCCTCAACCCGGCCAAGGCCATCGCCGAGATCAAGCGGCTGATGGTCGAACGCAAGGGCTGAGGCCGAGCCAACGGTGAGACAGACGATCGCCAGAACGATCGTCGCGTTTCTGATCGGCGTCGTCTGGGTCGTCTACACAGGCTTTGCCGGCAGCATCTTCCTGGATGCGATTCTCTGGCCCCTCCTCTTCATGCCGGGGTTCTACCTGTTTACGATCGCGCTTGTTGCCTGCCTGCCATGGATACGTCGGCAGTTGCCCGGTAAATGGGGTGCGGTTCTCGCTTTCGGTGTGCTGACCGCCGCGCATGCCCTAGTGCTTGACTATCTAGGCATCACCGCTCCCTGGTTCAAAGTCGTGGCTCTCGGCGGCGTCTATGCCGCCTTCGCAGTGTTTGCTTCTCGTGTCATGATCCGGGGCGAAGGCGAGAGCCTCTGTTCTTCCGCGGTGTAGCGCGGAACGGGGGCGTCACCCTGCGTTGGAAAAGTATGTAAGATCGTGGCTGACAGTTCGCACCTGAAATTCGACGCTTCCCGGGCAGCGGAATACGCCCGCCAGGCGCGCATCGGGCTTGCCGGTTATGACGCCTGCCACGAACTCTCGGCTTGCGTCCTGGCCGCGGCGCTTCCCCAGGGCACGGCTGCCAAGGTGCTGGTGGTTGGCGCCGGCGGGACCGGGGGAGAGGTGATTGCCGCGGCACGTCTTGAGCCGGCTTGGACCTTTGTTGCGGTCGATCCGTCCGTCCCGATGCTCGACTTCGCCAGAGCGCAGATTGACGCCGCGCATCTGAGCGCGCGCGTAACCTTCGTTGATGGCGACCTCTCGGCTGTCCCTCCTGAAGCCGCCTTCGATGCGGCCATCATGATCGGCGTCCTGCATCATATTCCGGACGATGCGGGCAAGAGCGCGCTGCTGCGTGACGCCGCCATGCGACTGCGGCCCGGCGCTTCGCTGATCGTGGCCGGCAATTACAGAAGCTACGCGTCTGAACCGCTGCTGCTGGCGGCCTGGGCGAACCGCTGGCGTCTCGGCGGGGCGGATGAGAGCGAAGTTCAGGAAAAGCTCAACAAGATCATGAGCGGCGCCGCTCCGCCGGAATCGGAAGAAAAGGTAGCGAGCCTGCTCGCCGAGGCCGGTTTCGAAACGCCAAAGAGATTCTTCTCCAGCCTGTTCTGGGGGGCGTGGCATACACGACGGGAGGGCGGCTGAGGGTTGGGCGCCAGGCCGGTTTTTTCGGCCCCGGGCTGGCCTTCGCCGGCGCGGCGATTTATGTCTAGCGGCCATGAGCCCTGACCCCGAAAGCCGCAAGCTGATCCCCGGACCCGTTTCTCCCCGCACCGCGCTTGCCGTCGGGCTGGCCGGCGCCCTGGGCATGGTTGCCTATGCGCTGGCTGCCGCGCTCTTCGTCGATGCGGCGCGGCTCAGCCTGCTGGCGGAGCCGGGTTTCTACCTGGTCGGTATCGTCTTTGTGGTGCCGCTGCCGCTCATCTACCGCTTCCTGCCGGGCGCCGAGGGCGCGGGCCTCGCCCTGCTGCTGCTGACGGTGGTGCCCGCCTACGCTTCCAAGCAGGAAGGCGAGGGAACACTGGGCTGGGCGGCCCTTCTGGCGCTGACCTTCATCTATGCGCTGACCGCCCTGGTGGTCTACCGCCTGGTGGCCGGGCGCGGCGCCTGATGCCGGCACTCAAGGTGACCCTTCGCGGTGTTCTTGCCGTGCTGCTGTCCGCTGTGCTGGGACTTGCCGCCATGATGGGAGCAGGTGCCGTTCTGAAAGACGCGGTCGTTCTGGTGATCATCTTGGTGTTTCCGCTGATGCTCGTTTTCGGTGTGGCGCTGGCGTCGCTCATCCCGCTCTGCCGCCGGTTTCTGCCCGGGTGGCGCGGTGAAGTTCTGGCGTTCACCGCCGTCGCCGTCGCTGCAGTCGTTCTGGGGACGCTTCTGGAAATCAATGATCCCAATCAGGACAACATGCTGCTTCTCGGCCTCGCCTTTGCACTGGCCGCCGTACCGGTCCACCGGCTGGTCGCCGGTCCGTTCAGACATTAGTGGTCCGTCAACCTTCGCCGCGACTGGCCCTTTCTTGGGGCCGCTTGGTGGCCTAGCATCCGGGCTGCCGCTGTTTCATTTCGGAAGCTTAGCCATGTACGTTCCCGACGCCTTCCGCCTGGATGACAGTGCCCGCATGGCCGCGGTCATGCGGGCCTTCGATTTCGCCCTGCTGGTGACCGCGCCGGATGGCGCGGTGCAGGCGAGCCATCTGCCGTTCCTCTACGACCCCGATGCGGGCGAGAATGGCATGCTGCACGCCCACATGGCACGCGCCAATCCGCAGTGGCGCGACTTCGAGACGCTGGCCGAAGCGGGGCAGGAGGCCCTGGTGATCTTCCAGGGTCCCCATGCCTACATCTCGCCGACCTGGTACGGCGGCGACACGCCGCAGGTGCCGACCTGGAACTACGTCGCCGTGCACGCCTACGGCCTGCCGCGGATCGTCGAGGGGGCAGCGGAAAAGCGCGCGTTGCTCGACCGGCTGGTGGCGACGCACGAAGCGGCCTTGGCGGCCCCGTGGTCGACCGCCGGCCTGACGGAGGCCTACATGGAGGGTATGCTGCGCGGCCTCGTCGCCTTCGAGATTCCGGTGACGCGGCTGGAAGCCAAGGCCAAGCTCAGCCAGAATAAGCCGACGGCGCAGCTTGCCGCCGCCACGGCGGTGCTGGAACAGGCCGTCGACCCCACGGCCCGCGCCACCGGCGAGTGGATGCGCCAGGCGTTGGAAGCGAAGGGATAGCGGGAGCGGGATGACGCAAGCGCCCGAGCGGAAGACCAGGGCGGCGAAACTCTCCGGCGCGACGCGGCTCTGGGTCGTTTTCACCGGCCTCCTGTTGGCGCTGGGCGTCGTCACCGCGCTGTTCCCCGGCGGGCCGCCGGCCGTGCTTCCAACGGGGGCACCGGTTTCCGACCTGCCCGTCTTCGACTTGCAGGCCCACCGCGGCGGCCGGGGGCTGATGCCGGAGAACACCCTGCCGGCCTTCGAAAACGCCCTGGCGCTGGGTGTCACCACGCTGGAACTCGATACGGTGCTGACGGCGGACGGCGTCGTCGTGGTGCACCACGACCGCCGGTTGGCACCGCAGCGCACCCGCGATGCGTCCGGCGCCTGGATCGACGCGGCAGGTCCGCCGGCCTTCGTCGACCTCACGGCCGCTCAGGTGGCGGCCTACGACATCGGACGGGCAAAGCCCGGCAGCCGCGCGGCGCAGAGTTTCCCGCAGCAGGCCGGCCTGGACGGCGTCGCCATCCCGACCCTGGCCCAGGTGCTGGCCCGTGCCGAGGCAATCTCCGGCCGGCGCATCCGCTACAACATCGAAACCAAGGTCGCGCCGCCTGAAGGGGCGGGCGCCCCGGCGAACACCCCGGAAGACTCCGCCGATCCGCAAGCTTTCGCGGCGGCGCTGATCGCGGCGATCCACGCCGCCGGCGTCGAAAGCCGTGCGGCGGTGCAGTCCTTCGACTGGCGCACCCTGCAGATTGTGCAGCGCGACGCGCCGCACATCGAAACGGTCTACCTGACGGCGGAACAGGAATGGCTCGACACGCTCGGCCGTGGTGCGGGCGATAACCGGGGCGCTGTGGGCGCCCAATCCTCGCCGTGGCTCGGCGGCTTCGCCGTCGACTGGGCGGCGGAGACGCCGCCCCAGGCCATCAAGCGGGCTGGCGGCGCCGTCTGGTCGCCCTACTACCGCGACCTGACGGCGGCAGACCTGCGTGACGCCCAGGCGCTCGGCCTGCGCGTGGTGGTCTGGACCGTGAACGACCCCGCCGAGATGGCCTCGCTGATCGATTTTGGCGTCGACGGCCTGATCACCGACTATCCCGACCGCGCCCGCCGGGTGATGGCGGAAAAGAGCCTGACCCTACCACTCCCTTTTTCTGGCGAATGAATCATACGGCGAGTAAGCTACAGGGGTAATCCAGTACAAGTTGTTTCGTGCAGGGTATCCCGCGCTCATCATTTTCCCGGAAGTCGTTATTCGCCCCGAAGTCGTTATTCGCCCCGAAGTCGTTATTCGAAAGTCGTTATAGGGACAGGGTTCGTTTCGATGCGCGTCTTGCTGACCGGTGCCAATGGATTCATTGGCGCCCATCTGACAGCCGCATTTCTGGCCGCCGGCCACCGGGTCGTGGCGGCGGTGCGCCAGCCGGCGGCCTTTCTCGCGCGATTTCCCGAGGCAGAAGCGGTATCCGCCGATATGAACCGCGATACCGCGCCCGCCGCCTGGCTGCCGCGGCTGGACGGTGTCGACGCAGTGGTGAACTGCGCCGGGGTGCTGCAGGGCGGTCACGGCCAGGACATGGCGGCGATCCATCACCGGGCCCCGGCGGCGCTGTTCGATGCCTGTCTCGAGGCCGGGGTGGACCGGGTCATCCAGATCTCCGCCATCAGCGCCGATGCCGCGGCCGGTACCGAATACGCCCTCTCCAAGAAGCGCGCCGACGACCACCTGCAGGGCCTCGATCTCGACTGGATCGTGCTGCGGCCCTCGCTGATCTATGGCGAGGGCGCCTATGGCGGCACCGCCATGCTGCGCGCGCTGGCGGCCTTTCCCGTCGTGACACCGCTGGTCGGCAGCGGCGGCCAGGCCTTCCGCCCGCTGCATGTGGAGGACCTGGCGGAGACCGTGCTGCTGTGTCTGGAACGCCGCGACCTGGTGCGCCGGGTGCTGGAGCCGGTCGGCCCGGCGCTGGAGACCCTGGGGTCGATCATCGCCCAGTATCGCGCCTGGCTGGGCCGGCCGCCGGCCAGGCCGCTACACCTGCCGCTGCCGCTGGTGCGGTTCGTCTGCCGGATCGGCGACCTCTTCGGGCGCGGGCCACTCACCACCACCTCCCTGAAGCAGATCGAGTACGGCAACGCGGGGCATGAAACCGGCTTCATCGGCACCATCGGCTTCCAGCCGACCCGGCTTGCCCGCCGCCTGGCCGCCCACCCGGCCCAGAGCCAGGACCTCTGGCACGCCCGGTTCTACCTGCTGCGCCCGCTGGTGCGCGGCGTGCTGGTGCTGCTGTGGCTGGTGTCCGGCCTGCTCGGCCTGGCCGGGCTGCAGGGTTTCGCACTGCCGCTGCTGACTGCCGCCGGCCTGCCGGCGGGCTTGGCCACCGGCATGGCCGTGGGCGCCTCGCTGCTCGACCTGGCGATTGCCGGGCTGCTGGTGGTGAACTGGCGGCCGCGCACCACGGGCCTGGTGCAGCTCGCGGTCATTGCCGGCTACAGCGCCATCCTCACCGTGATCGACCCGGCACTGTGGCTCGATCCATTCGGCGCGCTGCTGAAGAACCTGCCGGTCATGGTGCTGGTGCTGGTCCAGATGATCCTGGCGGAGGAGCGCTGATGGACCCCTACCTGGTGGCAAGGGGGCTGCACATTTTCAGTGCTTTCATTCTGTTCGGGACCGGCCTCGGCACCGCTTTTCACATGTACGTGGCTTGCCGCAGCGGCCTGTCTTCGGGGGCTGGGGTGCCGGCCGTCGCCCGGGTCGCCCGCCAGACGGTGCAGGCCGACTGGCTCTTCACCACGCCGGCGGCGGTGGTCCAGCCGGTCACCGGCCTGTGGCTGGTTCACCTGCTGGGCTACGACCTCGCCGCCCCCTGGCTGCTGGCCAGCTACGGGCTGTACGGCGTGGCGGGGGCCGCCTGGCTGGTGGTTGTGGTGCTGCAGAAGGATATGGCGCGCATGGCGGCGATTGCCGCGCGCGCCGGCACGGCCCTGCCGGATGACTTCCACCGACGCTTCCGGTTGTGGACCCGGCTCGGCTGGGTCGGTTTTCTCAGCCTCGCCGGCGTCGGCATCCTGATGGTGGCCAAGCCGGCGCTGTGGTGAGCGCCGGTCGGCCGTCCGGGCGAGGGCTCAGCCCAGCTTGATCTCGCCGTCGATGTCGTGGCTGAGGCCGAGGCCTTCGATGGTCAGCACCGCCTTCACCTTCAGGGTCTCGGAACCCTTCAGCTTGCCGCTGTCCAGGGCATCGCGCACGGCGGTCTCGATCTCGCGCTGGGAGGTCACGCCGACTTTCTTCAGGAACTTGCGCAGTTCCATGTTGAAGGTTTCTTCGTCCATCTGCCTCACGTCTCCTCTGCTGCGGGTTGGCCCTTTAGATAGCGATCCGCGGCTTACTTGGAAAGGGCGCTCCGAAAGGCCATCCATTTTGTGACCCTTGCCAAGAACCGGCCGTTACGGAAAGCTGGGCGGTAAAGCCACGGTCCGATAAGAGGCCGCTCAAGGCAACGGAGGAACGCCGCCATGAAACTGACCGCCGAACAGCTCGAAGAATTCGACCGCGAAGGCTATATTTATCTGCCCAACGTGTTCTCGTGCGGGGAAACTGCGCTGCTGCGCGACGAGGCGGCGCGGGTCTACGGCCTGGAGCGCGAGGAGGTCTGGCGCGAAAGCTCCGGCGCGCCGCGCACCGCCTTTGCCGCGCAGACCTACAGCGAGCCCTTCCGCCGCCTGGGTCTGCACCCGCGCTTGATCGAGCCGGTGATGCAACTGCTGGCCGGCCCGGTCTACCTGCACCAGTACAAGGTGAACGCCAAGGCGGCTTTCGACGGCGAGGTCTGGCAGTGGCACCAGGATTACGGCACCTGGGCACGCGACGACGAGATGCCGGAACCGCGCGCCATGAATATCGCGCTGTTCCTGGACGACGTGACGCCGGTGAACGGGCCGCTGATGTTCATCCCGCGCAGCCATAAGGACGGCGTGCAAGACGCCGGCCATGACCTGCAGACCACCTCCTATCCACTATGGACGCTGGACCGCGAGACCGTGGCGCGGCTGGCCGAGGAAGGCGGCATCGTGGCGCCGACCGGCCCGTCCGGCTCGCTGCTGATGTTCCACTGCAACCTGGTGCACGCCAGCCCACCCAACATCAGCCCCTGGGGCCGCACCATCGTCTACTTGAGCCTGTGCCACGTGGACAACCACATCCGCCGCTTCAAGCGGCCGGAGTGGGTGGCCCACCGCGACTTCACGCCGATCCAGCCGCTGGACGACGACTGTCTCAGCGAAATCGTTGCCGCGCGGGCCACCGGCCAACGCGACGCCGGCCAGGCGGCAGAGTAGGGAACGCTGATGAACCTCCATCACATGCTGCAGGGCCGCGCCGCCGCCAACCGCCCGATCCGCATCGCCCTCATCGGCGCCGGCAAGTTCGGCTCCATGTTCCTGGCCCAGGCGCGGCTCACGCCCGGCTTCCACGTGGCCATCGTCGCCGACCTGAATGTTGCCAAGGCGCGCGAGTCGCTGACCACCACCGGCTGGGCCCGGGAACAGTTCGCCGCGCGCGGCCTGGACGACGCGCTGAAAAGCGGTGCCACCTGGGTCACCGACGACAGCGCGGCAATCTTTGCGTCGGAAGCGATCGAGGTGGTGATCGACGCCACCGGCCATCCGCCCGCCGGCATCCGCCATGCGCGGCTCGCCCGGCGGAACGGCAAGCACATGGTGATGGTGAACGTCGAGGCCGATGCCCTGGCCGGCCCGCTGCTGGCCGCCGAGGCGGCGGAGGCCGGTCTGGTCTACAGCCTCGCCTATGGCGATCAGCCGGCATTGATCGCCGAGATGGTCGACTGGGCGCGTAGCTGCGGCTTTCCGGTGGTCGCCGCCGGCAAGGGCACCAAATATCTGCCCAGCTACCACGAACTGACTCCCGACGACGTGTGGAACCACTACGGCATCACCGCGGAAGAAGCCGCCGCCGGTGGCATGAACGCCCAGATGTTCAACTCCTTCATGGACGGCACCAAGTCGGCCATCGAAATGGCCGCCGTCGCCAATGCCTGTGACCTCGCCCCGGCGGCGGATGGTCTGGCGTTCCCGCCGGTCGGTTGCGATTTTCTCGCCGAGGCGCTGAAGCCGCGTGCCGACGGCGGCGTGCTGGCGCACAAGGGCCAGGTCGAGGTGATCTCCAGCCTGGAGCGCGACGGCAGCCCGGTGGATCGCGACCTGCGCTGGGGCGTCTATGTCGTCTTCGAGGCGCCGAGCGACTACGCCAAACGCTGCTTCAAGGAATACGGCCTCGCCACCGACAGCAGCGGGCGCTACGCCGCGACCTACAAGCCCTATCACCTGATCGGCCTGGAACTGGGTATTTCCGTGGCTCATGCCGCGCTCCACGGCCAGCCGACCGGCACCGCGCGCGGCTGGCGCGGCGATGTGGTGGCGACCGCCAAGCGCGACCTGAAGGCCGGCGAGATGTTGGACGGCGAGGGCGGCTACACGGTGTGGGGCAAGCTCTGCCCGGCGGCGGATTCGCTGGCGGCCGGCGGCCTGCCGCTGGGCTTGGCGCAGGGCGTGAAGCTGCTGCGCCCGGTGGCCAAGGGCCGCAGCCTTACCTGGGACGACGTGGCGGTCGATGCCGGCGACGCGACCGTGCAATGCCGCCGCGAGATGGAGCGGCGCTTCGCCGCTGCGGTGGAGCAAGCGGCGGAGTAGCGAAGCCGCGGGCCGAAAGCCGGTCCTTTTCCGAGATCTTCCGGTGTGTGGCAAAACCCACCGCGCCGGTCTTGCGACGGAGCGACACTGGGACCTGTTCGGAACCATCCGGACCGTCCCGGGGTTGGCCTCTCGTGTCCCCCTGCCGCACCCGGGACCGCGAAGAAGGAGCCGCAAGCCATGTACACCATCGATGCATCCCCGCAGAAGTCTGATTCCGGCACCAAGGGGTATGGCGGAAGGCTGAGCGCCCTGGTGACGCTGGTCAGCGCCCTGGCCCTGCTCGCCGCGGCGGTCCTCGGCGCCCGGCCGGCTGCAGCGGAACCTGCCGGTCAATCTGGCGGCCCGGCCCCCCAGTGCGGTGCCCGTGAGGCCGTGCTGGACCGTTTGTCGTCGAAGTACGCTGAACATCCCGTCAGCATCGGTGTCACCGCCACCGGCAGTCTGCTGGAGGTGCTGGCCAGCGCGGACGGCAATACCTGGACCATCATCGTCACCGTGCCCGGTGGCCCGACCTGCCTGGTCAGCTCCGGCGAAGGCTGGCACAACGCCCCGGTGCAGCTGGCCGAAGATCCGGCAGTCTGACGCCGGCGGTCTGACGCCAGCGGTCTGATGGGGGAGGGGGCTAGGCCGCGGTTCCGAAGGCGGTGACCGAGCGCGCGAGGCCGCCGAAGAGGTCCAGCATGCAGGTGCGCCAGGCGCGCAGGGCCGCTTCCTCGGGTCCCAGCAGGTCGCGGTCGCACACCGAACGCGCCCACTGGAATTCCGCGAAGGCCAGGTAGTCGCCGTAGCCCGGCTTCTCGCCGCACAGGAACGAGGACTCCGCTAGGCGCTGGCGCAGCGGCTCCAGCACCGCCAACAGCGCCTCCATGTAGACCGGCCGGCGTGTCGCCAATTGTTCCATGGTCAGGCCGAAGCGCGCCTCGCGGGTCTGGCGGTAGTAGGCGCGGTCGTCGGGGTGCACCACCGCCAGCAGGTAGGGCGCCAGGATTGGCGCCAAAGCTGGCTGCAGGGCGTGGTTGACCCACAGATTGAAGACCCGCGTCATCGCTCTTCCGCCGGCGCCGTCGAACAGCGAGGGCGCGTCCGGGTAGGCGTCTTCCAGGTGGCAGGCGATGCCCCAGCTGTCGTGGATCACCTTCTCGCCGTCGACCAGCACGGGCACCTTGGTCTGGCCGCTGAAGGCGACCTTCTCCCCCTCGGTGAACTTGATGGCGCGAACCTCGGGCGTCAGGCCCTTGTGGGCCAGGGCCAGGCGCGCCCGCCAGCAGAACGGGCTGGGCCGCCGGTCGTCGGCGCAGAGGCGTTCATAGAGAACCAGGGCCATGGGATACCTCCCGCCGGTGAAGTCGTCGCCTCATGGTGGCCGAGGGATCGCCGGCTGCCAAGGACCGATGGTGCAATGCCTGCTGCGGCGATTGTGTGCGGACAATCCGTCAGTTGGCGCCGTGTCGGCGCGCGCGCTATCCTGCGCCCGGTTGCCGGCGGCGCCAGCCGTCCGCGCGCCGAAACCGCCCATCCTCCGACCTTCGCCCCTCCGACCTTCGTGAAAGCAGCGCTCATGCGCAACAAGCCCCTGTTCAACTACGGCCTCTACGGCGCGACGGTGCTGTTCTGGGGCACCACCTGGATCGCCATGACGCACCAGGTCGGCGTGGTGGCGCCGGAGTGGTCGGTCGCCTACCGCTTCACCATCGCCGCGGCGGTGGTTTTCGTCTGGGCGCTGGCCGCGCGCCAGCGCCTGCGCTTCCCCGGCCGCGTCCACCTGCTGCTGGCGGCGATGGGCCTGTGCATGTTCTCCTTCAACTTCTACTTCTTCTACCGCGCCGCCGCCTTCATGACCTCCGGCCTGCTGGCGGTGGTGTTCTCCATGACCGTGGTGCTGAACATCATCAACGGGCGCCTGCTGCTCGGCCGCCGGGCGAGCCCGCGCACCCTGGCTGCCGCTGGCCTCGGTGTCGCCGGCATCGCCGCGCTGTTCTGGCCGGAGATCGAACGCTTCGACCTCGCCGACAGCGGCACCCTGGGCCTGCTGTTCTCGCTGGCCGGCACGCTATGCTTTTCGCTCGGCAACATGGCTTCGGCGCGGGCGCAGATGCTGGGGCTGCCGGTGCTGTCGTGTAACGCCTGGGGCATGGCCTACGGCGCGCTGGCCATGGTGGTTCTGGCGATGCTGGGCGGCGCGCCCGTCGCCTTCGAGGCCACGCTGCCCTATATCGGCTCGTTGCTCTATCTCGCGCTCTGCGGCTCGGTGCTCGCCTTCGGCGCCTACCTGACCCTGCTGGGGCGCATCGGCGCCGACCGCGCGGGTTACGTTACGGTGCTGTTCCCGCTGGTCGCCCTCGCCATTTCCACCGTGGTGGAGGACTATGCCTGGACGCCGGTGGCGCTGGTCGGGGTCGCGCTGGTGCTGGCCGGCAATCTGCTCGTGCTGCTCAGCCCGCGCCGGCCCCTGCCGCCGGTGGCGGCTGGATAATGGGCCGCCCGTGGCGGCGGGATAACGGACCGCCGGTGGCGGCGGGATAGACGGGGAGTAAGGATGTCCGGAACTTTGCTGGTGACCGGCGGCGGCCGCGGGATCGGGGCGGCGGTAGCGCGTCTCGGCGCCGCGGCGGGCTATGCAGTCTGTGTGAACTATCGCAGCAACGCCGTCGCCGCCGAAGCGGTGGTCGCGGAGATCGATCGTGCCGGCGGCACGGCCCTGGCGGTGCAGGCCGACGTCGCGCGCGAAGAAGACGTGGAACGGCTTTTCACGACGGTCGATGCCGAACTGCCGCCGCTGAAAGCGCTGGTCAACAACGCCGGCATCACCGGACGCATCGGAAGACTGGAAGACGTTTCCACTGAGACGCTGCGCGATGTGATGGACCTGAACGTGCTGGGCCTCATCTGGTGCTGCCAGGCCGGCGTGCGGCGCATGGCAAAGCGCCACGGCGGCAACGGCGGCGCCATCGTGAACCTGTCGTCGGGCGCGGCGACCCTGGGCAGCCCCGACACCTTCGTGTGGTACGCCGCCTCCAAGGGGGCGGTCGATAGCCTCACCGTCGGCCTGGCGCTGGAAAACGCGCGCGACGGCCTGCGCGTGAACGCGGTGGCGCCCGGCCTGGTGCGCACCGACCTGCATCTCGACTCCGGCATGCCCGACCGGCTGGAGACCCTGCCGCCGCAGACGCCGATCGGCCGCGCGGCCGAGCCGGAGGAGATCGCCGAGGCGGTACTGTGGCTGCTCAGCGACAAGGCCTCCTTCACCACCGGCACCGTCCTGCGCGTCGCCGGCGGGCGATGAGGGGCGGGCATTGACCGGCCCCCTTTCCCCGCGACCGGCTTTGGCTTAAACAACGGCGCCATGGGGCAGGGATCGGAGACAGAACCGGACTCGGAAGCGGCGGCGCCGGAGGGGCCGCTGGCGGCCTACCGCGCGCTGCGGCAAGAGGGCGGGCTGCGCCACGACGCCGGCCAGCGGCTGGCGGCGGAGAAGCTGCAGTCGCTGCACAACGCCCTGCGCGGCTACAAACCGGCGGCGGAAAGCGGCGGCTGGAAGGCGCGCCTGGGCCTCGCCCGGCGCCCCGAAGAACCGCCCCAGGGTCTCTACATCTTCGGCAACGTCGGCACCGGCAAGTCGATGCTGATGGATATCTTTTTCCACTCGGCGCCGGTCGAAAAGAAGCGCCGGGTCCACTTCCATGCCTTCATGCAGGAGGTTCAGGACCGCCTGCACGCCTGGCGTCAGGACCCCGCCAACAAGGGCAAGGCCGACCCGCTGCCGATCATCGCCGGGGAACTGGCGGCGGAGGCCTGGCTGCTGTGCTTCGACGAGTTCCACGTCGTGAACATCGCCGATGCGATGATCCTCGGCCGCCTCTTCGAGACTCTCTTTGCCGAAGGCGTGGTGGTGGTCGCCACTACCAACTGGCCGCCGGACCGGCTTTACGAGGGCGGCCTGCAGCGTGAGCGCTTCCAGCCCTTCATCGATTTGGTCAAGGAGCGCCTGGATGTGCTGGAGCTGGACAGCGGCGTCGATTACCGTCAGGAGCGCCTGAAGGACATCACCGCCTACCACGCACCGCTGGGACCCCGCGCCGACGCGGCGCTGGACAAGGCCTTCGCCGGGCTGACCGAGGGACTGACCGCCAAGTCCGACACCCTGGTCTACAAGGGCCGCGCCATCCCGGTGCCGCTGGCCGCCGGCGGGGTCGCGCGGTTTTCCTTTGCCGATCTCTGCGAAAAGCCGTTGGGGCCCGGCGACTACCTGGCCATTGCCGGGCTGTACCACACCGTGGTGCTGTCCGGCGTGCCGACGCTGTCGGCGGACAACCGCAACGAGGCGCGCCGCTTCATGACGCTGATCGACGCGCTTTATGAGCACCGGGTGAAACTGGTGGTCTCGGCGGCGGCGCCGCCCGAACGGCTCTATCCCGCGGGTGACGGTGCCATTGAATTCCAGCGCACCGTCAGCCGCCTGCAGGAGATGCGCTCGGCCGACTACATCGCCAAGGCGCATATGGCATGACCGCATTCGCGGCCGGTGACATGACCGCATTCGCGGCGGGGATATTTTCGCCGCCGTTTCGCCGCGGTGGTACCTTGCTACGGCTGCTGAATCGCGCTAGGAAACCCGGCAATGCCGCAGTGCAACGTCGGACGGCAACATTGCATGCAACGTCGCATGCAGCTTCGTCGGTCGGCCCGCGGCACCCAGGTCATCCGTTTGTGACTGCTCACATCGATTGGGGAATTTAGGAAATGGCTCGCAACAAGATCGCGCTGGTCGGCGCCGGCAACATCGGCGGCACGTTGGCGCTGCTCGCCGGCTTGAAGGAACTCGGTGACGTCACGCTGTTCGACATCGCCGACGGGGTGCCGCAGGGCAAGGCCCTGGACCTGGCCGAGGCGACCCCGGTCGAAGGCTTCGACGCCAAGTTCGCCGGTGCCAGCAGCTACGCCGCGATCAAGGGCGCCGACGTGGTCATCGTCACCGCCGGCGTCGCCCGCAAGCCGGGCATGAGCCGCGACGACCTGCTGGCCATCAACATCAAGGTGATGAACGCGGTCGGCGAGGGCATCAAGAAGAACTGCCCGAAAGCCTTCGTGATCTGCATCACCAACCCGCTCGACGCCATGGTCTGGGTGCTGCAGCAGGCCAGCGGCCTGCCGCCCCACATGGTGGTCGGCATGGCCGGCGTGCTCGACTCGGCCCGCTTCCGCTACTTCCTGGCCGAGGAGATGAATGTGTCGGTGGAGGACGTCAGCGCCTTCGTGCTGGGCGGCCACGGCGACACCATGGTGCCGATGGTGCGCTATTCCACCGTTGCCGGCATCCCGCTGCCCGACCTCATCAAGATGGGCTGGCTGAAGAAGGACCGCCTGGACAAGATCGTCCAGCGCACCCGCGACGGTGGCGCCGAGATCGTCGGCCTGCTGAAGACCGGCTCGGCGTTCTACGCCCCGGCGTCCTCGGCGATCCTGATGGCCGAGTCCTACCTGAAGGACAAGAAGCGGGTGCTGCCCTGCGCGATCCACATGAGCGGCCAGTACGGCGTGAAGAACCTCTACGTCGGCGCGCCGGCGGTGATCGGCGCCAAGGGCGTCGAGCGCATCGTCGAGCTGGATCTGACCAAGACCGAGAAGGCCATGCTCGCCAAGTCGGTCGGTGCTGTCACGGGCCTGGTCGAGACCTGCAAGGGCCTGATGAAGGCGGCCTCAGGGGGCAAAGCTGCTGCCAAGAAGTCGTCAACTAAAAAGACCACTTCGAAAGCAGCGAAGAAGAAGTAACCAGAAAAGCGGCTGACTTGCTCGACTGGATCGAAATAAAGCCCAGAACTGGGCCGAATTCTGGACCGAAAACGGCCAAGATTCGCGCTTTCGCCAGGTTGCGCTGAGGGTATGGAGTGTTAAGGTATCGCGGGTCCCGGACAATGCTGGAACGCAGCGATCCCCGGCGGTTTCGCCGGTCCGATAGAAATATCGGGAGTCGCAGGGTGACGGCGCGGGTTTTACGCGAATATTCGAAAGAACAGCAGGAAATGCCCTGTCCGGTATGCCTGATCTTCTCCAACCAAACTGAAGCGGCAGTCAATGAACATCCATGAGTATCAGGCCAAGAGCCTGTTGGCGAAGTTTGGCGTAGCGGTGCCCCGCGGGGCGGTTGCCTACACGCCGGAAGAGGCCGAGAGCGCGGCGCGCGATCTGGGCGGGCCCGTCTGGGTCGTGAAATCGCAAATCCATGCGGGCGGCCGTGGCGCCGGACGCTTCCAGAACGACCCCGACGGCAAGGGCGGCGTGCGCGTCGTGAAGTCGGTCGACGAGGTCAAGTCGAATGCCGGTCAGATGCTGGGCCACGTGCTGGTCACCAAGCAGACCGGCCCGGCGGGCAAGGAGGTCAAGCGCCTCTATGTCGAGGAAGGCTGCGATATCGCGCGCGAGCTCTACCTCGGCATGCTGATCGACCGGGCGACGAGCTGCGTCACCCTGATGGCCTCCACCGAGGGCGGTATGGAGATCGAAGAGGTCGCCGAGGCCCATCCGGAAAAGATCCTCAAGATGGTCATCGACCCGGCTATCGGCTTCATGCCGTTCCACGGCCGCAAGATCGCCTTCGGCCTGGGCCTGGAGGGCAAGCAGGTCGGCGCGGCGGTGAAGTTCATGACCGCCATGTACCAGGCCTTCGTGAGCCTCGATGCCTCGATCGTCGAGATCAACCCGCTGGTGGTCACCGGCGCCGGTGAGGTCATCGCCCTCGACGCCAAGATGAACTTCGACGACAACGCCCTGTTCCGCCACAAGGATGTGGCCGAGATGCGCGACGAGGACGAAGAAGACCCGATGGAGCTCGAGGCCGCCAAGCACGAGCTCAACTACATCAAGCTGGACGGCCAGGTCGGTTGCATGGTCAACGGCGCCGGCCTTGCCATGGCGACCATGGACATCATCAAGCTCTACGGCAGCGAGCCGGCCAATTTCCTGGATGTTGGCGGCGGCGCGACCAAGGAGCGGGTTACCGCAGCGTTCAAGATCATCCTCTCCGACCCCAACGTGGAAGGCATTCTGGTCAACATCTTCGGCGGCATCATGCGATGCGACGTGATTGCCGAGGGTGTCGTGGCCGCCGCCCGCGAGGTGGAGCTGCACGTGCCGCTGGTGGTGCGTCTGGAAGGGACGAACGTGGAATTGGGCAAGAAGATCCTGGCCGACTCGGGCCTGCCGATCGTTTCTGCCGACAATCTGGCCGATGCCGCCGAAAAGGTGGTCAAGGCCGTGCGGGAGGCTGCCTGATGTCTGTGATCGTCAATAAGAACACCAAGGTTATCTGCCAGGGCTTCACCGGCGCGCAGGGCACCTTCCACTCCGAACAGGCCATCGCCTACGGCACCAAGATGGTCGGCGGCGTGACGCCGGGCAAGGGCGGCACCACCCACCTGGACCTGCCGGTGTTCGACACCGTGGCCGACGCGGTGGAAAAGACCGGGGCCAACGCCAGCGTCATCTACGTGCCGCCGCCGTTCGCGGCCGACGCCATCCTGGAGGCCATCGATGCCGAGGTCGAGCTGATCGTCTGCATCACCGAGGGCATCCCGGTGCTGGACATGGTGAAGGTCAAGCGGGCGCTGTCAGGTGCCCCCTCGCGGCTCATCGGGCCGAACTGCCCGGGGATCATCACCCCGGACGAGTGCAAGATCGGCATCATGCCGGGCCACATCCACTCGGCCGGCAAGATCGGGGTTGTCTCCCGGTCGGGCACGCTTACTTATGAGGCCGTGGCCCAGACCACGGCGGCCGGGCTGGGGCAGACCACCTGCATCGGCATCGGCGGCGACCCGGTGAATGGGACCAATTTCATCGACTGCCTCGACGCCTTCCTTGCCGACCCCAAGACCGAGGGTATCATCATGATCGGTGAGATCGGTGGGACGGCCGAGGAGGAAGCGGCAGAATTTTACCGGGCGTCAAAGGTTAAGAAACCTATCTGTGGTTTCATCGCTGGTGTCACGGCGCCTCCGGGTCGCCGCATGGGCCATGCCGGGGCGATTATCGCCGGTGGCAAGGGCGGTGCGGGCGACAAGATCGAGGCGTTGAAGTCGGCCGGCTTCCTGGTGGCGGATTCGCCGGCCAGTCTAGGATCGACCATGCTGCAAGCCATGGGTGGCTAGCGGCGCTAAACGCGGAAGGCGGCCTGGGGTCGGGGTTGCCCGGTCCAGGCCGGAAAAGACATGACGATCTATTCGGAATCCCAAGCGGCGAGGCTTGCGGAGCTCTACCATAAGTTCATCGAAGACCCTGGATCTTTGGACGAGCAGTGGAGAGGCTTCTTCGCCGATCTGGATGACGAAGCCAGATCCATGATCGAAAAACTAAACGGCGGCGCCCCTGGCGCCGCCGCTGCCGTTGCGGCGGCCGCTCCGGCGGCCAGCTTCGCCGCCGGCGCCGCCCGGGCCCACCCGGACGATCCCTCGGTCAGGGCGGCGACCCTGGATTCGATCCGCGCCCTCATGCTGATCCGCGCCTACCGCGTGCGCGGCCATCTGGAAGCCAACCTCGACCCCCTGGGCCTGAAGAACGTCGCGCCCCACCCGGAACTCGACCCGCGGAGCTACGGCTTCACCGACGCGGACATGGACCGCCCGATCTTCATCGACAACGTGCTGGGGCTGGAGACCGCCTCGCTGAGCAAGATCGTCGAGGTGGTGCGCGCCACCTACTGCGGTTCGATCGGCGTCGAGTTCATGCATATCCAGGACCCGGCCCAGAAGGCCTGGATCCAGGAACGCATCGAATCGATCCGCAACCAGCCCGACTTCACCGTGAACGGCAAGCGCGCCATCCTGGAGCGCCTGACCGCCGCGGAGGTCTTCGAACAGTTCCTCAACAAGAAGTACACCGGCACCAAGCGTTTCGGCCTGGACGGCGGCGAGGCGATGATTCCGGCGCTGGAGCAGATCCTCAAGCGCGGCGGCCAACTGGGCCTGCAGGAAGTGGTCATCGGCATGCCGCACCGCGGGCGGCTGAACGTGCTGGCCAACTTCATGAGCAAGCCGTTCTCGGCGATCTTCTCGGAGTTCGAGGGCGGCGCCGCCCATCCCGAGGACGTCGGCGGCTCGGGCGACGTGAAGTACCACCTCGGCACCTCCTCGGACCGCGAGTTCGACGGCAACTCCATCCACCTGTCGCTGACCGCCAACCCGTCGCACCTGGAAGCGGTCAACCCGGTGGTGGTCGGCAAGGTCCGCGCCAAGCAGGAGCAGGGCAAGTACAAGGACCGCAGCGAGGTCATGGCCCTGCTGATGCACGGCGATGCCGCCTTCGCCGGCCAGGGCCTGGTGCCGGAGACCCTCGACCTGTCGGAGCTGAAAGGCTACCGCATCGGCGGCACCATCCATTTCATCGTGAACAACCAGATCGGCTTCACCACCAACCCGATCAACTCGCGCTCCGGTCCCTACTGCTCGGACGTTGCCAAGATCATCCAGGCGCCGATCTTCCACGTGAACGGCGACGATCCGGAGGCGGTGACCCACGTCGCGCGCATCGCCACCGAATTCCGCCAGACGTTCCACAAGGACGTCGTGGTCGACATGTTCTGCTACCGCCGCTTCGGCCACAACGAGGGCGACGAGCCTGCCTTCACCCAGCCGCTGATGTACAAGGCGATCGGCAAGCACCCCACGGTGCGCCAGATCTATGGCGAAAAGCTGGTCTCCGAGAACACCTTTACCCAGGGCGAGGTCGACGGCCTGCTGCAGGAATGGAACGATCGGCTGGAGCAGGACTTCCAGGCCGCCAAGACCTACAAGCCCAACAAGGCCGATTGGCTGGAGGGCGCCTGGTCGGGTCTGGACGTGGCGCGCGGTTACGATCCGCGCCGTGGCAATACGGCGGTGCCGCTCGACACCCTGAAGGAAGTCGGTATGGCGTTGGCCAAGGTGCCGGCCGATTTCAACCTGAACCGCAAGATCGTCCGTCAGCTCGACGCCAAGCGCAAGATGATGGAGACCGGCAAGGACATCGACTGGGCGCTGGCCGAGGGCCTGGCCTTCGGCACCCTGCTGATCGAAGGGCATCCGGTACGCCTGTCCGGCCAGGACAGCAACCGCGGCACCTTCTCCCACCGCCACGCCGCGCTGATCGACCAGAAGACGGAAGAGACCTACAAGCCGCTGGCCCACATCCGCGACGACCAGGCCCGCCTGGAGATCGTCGACTCGCCGCTCAGCGAACTGGCGGTGCTCGGCTTCGAATACGGCTATTCGCTGGCCGAGCCGCGCGCGCTGGTGGCCTGGGAGGCGCAGTTCGGCGATTTCGCCAACGGCGCGCAGGTCATGGTCGACCAGTTCATCGCTTCGGGCGAATCCAAGTGGCTGCGCCTCAGCGGCGTCGTCATGCTGCTGCCGCACGGCTACGAAGGGCAGGGGCCGGAACACTCCTCGGCGCGCATCGAGCGCTACCTGACTCTCTGCGCCGAGGACAACCTGCAGGTGGTCAACTGCACCACGCCGGCCAACTTCTTCCACGTGCTGCGCCGCCAGTTGCACCGCGAGTTCCGCAAGCCGCTGATCGTCTTCACGCCGAAGTCGCTGCTGCGCCACAAGCGCTGCGTCTCCGACATCGAATCCTTCGGGCCGGGCAGCCACTTCCACCGGGTGCTGTACTGCGAGAACGTCCCGAGCGCGCCGAAGGACGCCAAGCAGGTGGTGCTGTGCTCCGGCAAGGTCTACTACGACCTGCTGGAGGAGCGCGAGAAGCGCGGCATCACGGATATCCACTTCCTGCGCATGGAACAGCTCTATCCCTTCCCGGTCGACGCCCTGGCGCAGGAACTGGAGCCCTATAAGCACTGCGATCTGGTGTGGTGCCAGGAAGAGCCGCGCAATATGGGCCCCTGGGCCTTCGTGGCGCCCTTCCTCGAGGAGGTCGCCGAGGACATCGGCTTCGAGCGGCCGCGGCCGCGCTATGCCGGCCGTCCCTCGGCAGCCTCGCCGGCGACCGGTTCCCACAAGCGCCACGTCGAGGAGCAGGCCGCGCTGCTTGACGATGCCCTCACTCTGGGCAAGAAGCGCATGGGCCGCATCGCCTCGCGGAAGGTGCAGACCGAGGCGCGTCAGCGAACGACAGGCAAGGGACAGGCTGCGGAGTAATACTGCGCCGATCCTTGTGTAGCCTACGCGCACGCCGCACGGCGTGCCCGAAGAGAGTGAGAGAGTGATGGCAACAGATATCGTGGTGCCCACCCTGGGCGAATCGGTCAGCGAGGCGACGGTCGCCCAGTGGCTGAAGCAGCCCGGCGACGCGGTCGCCGTGGACGAGCCGCTGGTCGAGCTGGAAACCGACAAGGTGACCCTGGAGGTCAATGCCTCGGTCGCCGGCGTGCTGTCGGAGGTGATCGCCGCCGCCGGTGACAACGTCGAGGTCGGCGCCCTGCTGGGCCGCATCGGCGAAGGCACTGGTGCCGCGCCCGCCCCCAAGACGGAAGCGCCCAAGACGGAAGCGCCCAAAGCCGAGGCCCCCAAGCCTGAGGCTGAGGCCGCCAAGTCCGAAGCGCCCAAGCCGGCTGCCGCGCCGGCGGGTAATGGGGCCAGCCCGGGGGGCGCCAGCGCCGAGGGTGCCAGTATGGAGATTACCGTGCCGACCCTGGGCGAATCGGTCAGCGAGGCGACGATCGCCAAGTGGCTGAAGCAGCCGGGCGAGGCCGCCGCGGCCGACGAGCCGCTGGTCGAGCTGGAAACCGACAAGGTGACCCTGGAAGTCAATGCTCCGGCCGCCGGCACGCTGCAGTCCATCGCGGCGCAAGAGGGCGCGACGGTCGAAGTCGGCGCGCTGCTCGGCGTGTTTGCCGCCGGCGCTGCCGGGACCGCGCCTGCCGCCCCCGCCGCTGCCAAGGCGGAAGCGCCCAAGGCTGAAGCGTCCAAGCCGGAGGCCGCGCCCGCTGGCGCGCCCGCCGACGCCAGGAAGCTCGATCCCGCCGCGGCGCCGCGCACCGGCGGCAAGATCACCAAGGCCGACCTGATGGCCTTCCTGGAAGGCGCCGCCGTCGGCGATCTCGGCCCGGCGGTGCGCAAGATGATCGAGGAGAACGGCCTTGACCCGGCGGTGATTCCGGCAAGCGGCAAGGACGGGCGCCTGACCAAGGAAGACGTGCTGAACTTCCTGGACGGCAAGACCAAGCCGCTTGCGGCCTCTGCTGCCGCGCCCGCCGCCAAGGCGCCGTCGGCGCCCGCAGCACCGGCTGCGGCGTCCTCGCCTTCCTCGGGGGCTTCGGCGGGCAAGCGCGAAGAGCGTGTGCGTATGACCAAGCTGCGCCAGACCATCGCGCGCCGCCTGAAGGAAGCGCAGAACACCGCGGCCATGCTCACGACGTTCAACGAGTGCGACATGAGCGCGGTTATGGCCCTGCGCGCGCAGTACAAGGACCGCTTCGAGAAGAAGCACGGCGTGAAGCTCGGCTTTTCGTCCTTCTTTACCAAGGCCGTGGTCGGAGCCCTGCAGGAAGTGCCCGCGGTCAACGGGCGCATCGACGGCGACGAAATCGTCTACGCCCATTACTACGACATCGGCATGGCCGTCTCGACGCCCAACGGCCTGATGGTCCCGGTGATGCGCGACTGCGACCAGAAATCCTTCGCCGACATCGAGAAGTCGCTGGGCGAACTGGCCGCCAAGGGCCGCGACGGCAAGATCTCCATGGACGACATGGCCGGCGGCACCTTCACCATCACCAACGGCGGCGTGTTCGGCTCGATGATGTCGACGCCGATCCTCAACATGCCGCAGTCGGCGATCCTCGGCCTGCACAAGATCCAGGAACGGCCCGTGGCCATCAAGGGCGAGGTCGTGGTCCGTCCGATGATGTACCTGGCGCTGTCCTACGATCACCGCATCATCGACGGCCGTGAGGCCGTCACCTTCCTAGTGCGCGTGAAGGAGGCCATCGAGGATCCGCAGCGCCTGCTGATCGGCATGTAGCTGCCGATGTCGGACGACGGTATCGGTGATTTCGAGGGTGGTTTCGGGGACCGTCGCCTGAAGCGGTTGCTCGATCGTCATGGCGACGCCGACTACGAACTCGACCTCACCGGGCTCGATCTCGCCCACGCCATCGGCTCGGTCGACCGCATGGTGGAGCGCCAGCGCTTCCGCGACGTCGGCCGCTCGGTGGTGCTGCGCATCGACCCGGCGACGCCGGACAGCGGCGAGACCCTGTTCGGGCGCCTCGGCCGCCACCTGCTGGACCTGCGCCGCCGCGGCCTCATCGCCACCCTGGCGCCGCTCGACCCGGGGCGCGGCGCCGGTTTCAATCTCACCCTGCCGGCCGGCCGGGACGAGACGCTGCCCGCCGACGTCGACCTGAGCGGCCTCGCGCCGCAAGACGACGAGGATCCGGCCTAAGGCGACCAGGTCCTCTTCAGTTCCTCCTTCAGTTCCGTGGCTTCAGCTTTCCCGAATGCATGCCCCCAGGCTCGGGATGACCAGGCTCGGGATGCCCAGGCTGTCACCTTTTGAACCGGAAAAACCGTACTTTCGGCGCGATTCAGCGCGGGTTTCCCGTGCCTGAGGCCGGTCCCATGGGAATTTCGAGGTATTCCGGCCCGGCGCTGAAACGCCCGGGGCGGACTGCGAGTAGGTCAGAGGACCAAGGTGGAAGCGGCAGGCCCCGGTGGCCCCTTTTCCCCTAGCACGACATAGGAATTGGGACTCATGACAATCATTGCAATCCGACGGAACCACGCCCCGTACCTCTCGATACACGGTCTCGCTGCCGCGGCGATCCAGGGCGTCCTGCGCGCTGCCGCTGCCTGGTACCGGCACCGGCAGAGCCGTATCCAGCTCGACGGCTTGACGCCGGAACTGCTGCGCGACGTCGGTATCGACCCCGGTACGATCCGCCGCGGTCCCGACGTTCCCGGCGACCCCTGGACCACGAGCCGCCTCATGTCGCTGCGGTGACGGGGCCGGCTCAGGCCGTATCCTGCGCCCCTTGCCGGCGGGCGAGCGCCGTCTGGAGTTCTCGGATCGCCGCGATGATTTCCGTTTCGCTTAGCATCAGGGCGCCTTCGCGCACCGTGATCTCGAAACGGGCGAAGCCTTCCGGTGAGGGCGCCAGCGGTTCCTCGAAAAGCCAGATGCGCTGGGCGGCGGCAACGTCGAGGGCCGCCGCCATGAGGTCGCCCTCGCCGGTTTCCAGCGTCACCTGAAAGGCGTTGGCCTGGGGCGGGTCGGGGGTGACGGTCACACCGGGCAGCACGGCGAGGGCGGCGGCGATCGCCTTGGCCTTCTCGTGATAGAGCGGCATCCGCGCCAGGCGCTCGTCCAGGCCCTGCTGCGCGGCGGCGATGTAGGGGAAAAGGCGCCGCAGCCGCCCGCCGCACCGCTGCTGCCACAGGCGCACCTCCGCCACCAGGTCTTCCGGTCCCGCCAACGCGCCGCCGGCGAGCCCGCCGAGTCCCTTGTAGAAGGAGACGTAGAGCGAGTCGAAAGGCTCGGCGATCTCGGCGTGGCTGATCCCGTAGAAGGGCTGAATCTCCCACAGGCGCGCGGCGTCGGCGTGGAAGACGATGCGGCGCTCGCGGCACAGATCGGCGAAAGCCGTCAGCTCCGCCCAGGACGGGGTCCGGCAGCCGATATTGCGCAGCGGCAGCTCCACGGCGACGGCGCCCAGCGGCCCGTCCAGTGCCGCCAGTTCGGCAGCCATCGGCAACGCACCCGGCCTGCCCAGCCAAGCGGGCGTCAGGCCGAAGACCTCACGATAGGCGTCGGCTTCGTCGGCGGCGATGTGACTCTGCGGGTGCAGGGCGATGGCGCGGCAGCCGGCGCGGTCGGCCCAGGCCCGCAGGGCGGCATTCTGCAGCATCTTCCCGCTGGGCCCGAAGACGGCGGCCGGCTTGCCCAGCAGCCTGGCGATGCGCCGCTCGAAGTCTTCCAGCAAGGCGCCGCCGCCGTAGTGGTCCGCAGGGGTGCCCTCGGGCAGGTATTCGGCCAGCGCGGCCAGGGTCTGCCTGGGGTCCGGCGGCGGATCGAGCGACAGGAAGCGGGTGCAGGAGCGGAAGGCGGCCGCCTTGCCGTGTGTGTCGTTCATGCCGGTCCTTTTCCCATGTCTGCCTGCTTGGTCCGTCCGGGGGATCAGCTTAGCCTGAGGGACCGCCCCCGACGAGGGGCGGACGGGGCGGCGGCAGGTAAGGGGTCAATCATCATGCGCCATCGTACGAAACGGCGGTTCGAGACCGCCGGTTGGGTCCTTTTCATCGTTTCGGCGGCCTTTTTCATCGCGGCCAGCTGGCGGGCGGGGGACATGCTGGCGCTCGCGGGCAGCGTCTTCTTCTTCCTTGCCTGTTTCGTCTTTCTGGTCCCGCTGCATGGCCACCGGGTACCCGATGAGGACTGAGGGGGACAATTGATGATCGCGGGAGGCTGCCCTGCCCCTTGCGGCCTTGTTCCGCCGGGGCGGCTGCGGCATGTTGGACGGGAATTTAGACCTCTCCCAGCGCGCCCGAGGGAAAACGAACCATGAGCGACAAGCAGTACGATTTGGTGGTCATCGGCGGCGGACCCGGCGGTTACGTGGCCGCGATCCGCGCCGCGCAGCTCGGCATGAAAACCGCCTGCGTCGAGAGCCGCGGCGCCCTGGGCGGTACCTGCCTGAACGTCGGCTGCATTCCCTCCAAGGCGCTGCTGCAGTCCTCCGAGAAGTTCGCCGACGCCTCCAGGCACTTCGCCGAACACGGCATCACCGTGGAGGGGCTGAAGCTGGACCTGTCGACCATGATGTCGCGTAAGGACAAGGTGGTGAAGGGTCTCACCGACGGCATCGAGTTCCTCTTCAAGAAGAACAAGATCGACTACTACAAAGGCTGGGGCTCGATCCCCGCCGTGGGCAGCGTGGCCGTGAAGCTGAACGACGGCGGTGAGGAGACCTTGGCGGCCAAGAAGATCCTCATTGCCACCGGTTCCGAATCGACGCCGCTGCCCGGCGTCGACACCGACGAAAAGCAGATCGTCACCTCCACCGGCGCCCTGGCGCTCGACACGCTGCCGGGCAGCCTGGTGGTCATCGGTGCCGGCGTCATCGGCCTGGAGATGGGCTCGGTATGGTCGCGCCTCGGCGCCGAGGTGACGGTGGTGGAATTCCTCGACCGCATCCTGCCCGGCATGGACGGCGAGATCGGCAAGCAGACCCAGCGGGTGCTCGGCAAGCAGGGCTTGAAGTTCAAGCTCGGCACCAAGGTGACGGCAGCGAAAACCGGTAAAGATGGTGTGACCCTCACCCTGGAGCCGGCCAAGGGCGGCGACACCGAGGAGCTGAAGGCCGACGTCGTGCTGGTCGCCATCGGCCGCCGGCCCTTTACCGAGGGGCTCGGCCTGCAGGAACTGGGCGTTGCCATGAACAAGCGCGGCTTTATCGAAGTCGATGAGAATTTCCAGACCTCGGTGCCCGGCATCTACGCCATCGGCGACTGCATCCCCGGACCGATGCTGGCCCACAAGGCGGAAGAGGACGGCGTCGTCGCCGCTGAACGGATGACCGGCCAGAAGAGCCACGTCGACTATGCCCTGGTGCCCGGTGTTGTCTACACCTGGCCGGAGGTCGCCGGCGTCGGCAAGACCGAGGAGCAGTTGAAGGAGGCCGGCGTCGACTACAAGGTCGGCAAGTTCCCCTTCATGGCCAACAGCCGCGCCCGCGCGGTGGGCGACACCGACGGCGTGGTGAAGGTGCTGGCCGACAAGCGCACGGACAAGGTGCTGGGCGTGCATATCCTGGGTCCGCTGGCCGGCGATATCCTGGCCGAATGCGTGACGGTGATGGAATTCGGCGGCACCGCCGAGGACATCGCGCGCACCTGCCACTCGCATCCGTCGATGGGCGAGTCGGTGAAGGAAGCCGCCATGGCCGCCGACGGCCGCGCCATCCACGTGTAGGCGAGACTCAGTCCGAGGACTCCTTCTTTTCTGGAAGGCCCTTGCGCTTGGTGCTGGCGAAGTCTTCCAGTTCCTTTTCGGTCATCGACTCGACCATTTCCTTAGACGCACCCTGCAGCTTGCTTTTGCTGATCTCGCCGCGCTTGGCGGCCAGGGCGGCGCCGGCGGCCTTTTGCTGTGCTTTCGATGTCGCGAGCATGGCTTGCTCCTTTAGGTAAATGGGGGCTTGGCTCCGTCACAAGGTCAACGCGAGCGACGCGGAGGGGGTTCCGCAACCGGCCCGGCGCCGTTCAACCCAACGGTCGCCGTGCTGTTCCCGAAGGTCCGGCAGCCATTCGGGAATAACGCGTGCAGCGCTGCCGCCGGGCGGTATAACGGCTCGGTATTCATCGAGACGTCTCTCAGGATTGTTTGGGTGCGATGACGCGTAACAGTGAAGGTGGCCGCGCGGCAGGTGGCTGGACCCTGGTGGCTCTGCTATGCACGACGCAGGTGCTGGGCATGCTGCACAACGCGACCTTTCCGGCGCTGATCCCGGTGTTCCAGCCGCTGTGGGGTCTCAGCGGCACCGAAGCCGGCTGGGTCAGCGGCATCTACTACGCCGGCTACGCCGCGGCAGTGCCGTTGCTGGTGACCCTCACCGACCGCTTCGACGCCCGCGCGATCTATCTCGCCTGCTGCCTGCTCGGCGGCCTGGCCGCGCTGGCCTTCGCCTTCCTCGCCGGTGGCTTCTGGAGCGCCATGATCTTCCGCGTGCTGGGCGGCATCAGTCTCGCCGGCACCTACATGGTCGGCCTGAAGCTGCTCAGCGACCGCCTCGAGGACCGCCGCCGCCCGCGCGCGGTCGCCGTCTACACCGCCTTCTTCGGCATCGGCGCCAGCCTGTCGGTCTTCGTCGCCGGCGAGGTGGCGTCGCGCGCCGGCTGGTCTGCCGCCTTCGTCGCCGCCAGCCTCGGCTCCTTCGCCGCCTTCGTGCTGGTGCTGGCCTTCGTCCGGCCGCTGGCGCAGAAACCGGCGGCGCCGCGCGAGAGCCACCTCTTCGACTTCCGCCCGGTGGTACGCAACCGCCCGGCGCTGGCCTACACCCTGGGCTACACCGCACACATCTGGGAGCTGTTCGGCTTCCGCGCCTGGCTGGTCGCCTTCCTGGTCTTCGTCTTCGCGCAGCAGCCGGCGCTGGCCGCCGCGGCCTGGACGCCGACCCAGGTGGCGACGGTGATCCTGCTGCTCGGCATGCCGGCCTCGATCCTCGGCAACGAGATTGCCACCGCCTTCGGGCGGCGCCGGGCCGTCTCGCTCTTCATGATCGCCTCGGGCGCGATCTCGCTGGTGATCGGGTTCCTGGCCGCCGCGCCGCTGTGGCTTCTGGGTGCCCTGCTGGTGGTCTACGGCTGCGTCATCATGGCCGACTCCGGGGCGCTCACCGCCGGTACCGTCCTCGCCGCCACGCCCGAGCGGCGCGGCGCCACCATGGCGCTGCACTCGCTCCTTGGATTCGCCAGCGGCTTTGTCGCGCCGCTCGCCTTTGGCGTGGTGCTGGATTTCGGCGGCGGCAGCACCTCCGGCCTGGCCTGGGGCCTCGCCTTCGCGCTGCTCGGGCTCGGCGTGCTGACCGGCCCGCTGGTTCTGACATTGCTGGGACGTCGCGCCGACGCCTGACGCCGCCGCGCCCGCCATGCTTGCCGCAATCGTGGCGGCAATGGCCCCGCAATTGCCTTGTTGTCGACCCCGCTTCTCCGCACCCGCGCTCTACAAGCATTCCCGCCAGCAATCGGGAGGGACTCATGCCAGATCAGGAAGCCGGGAACGGAGCGGGTGCGCAGGCACGCATGTTTACGCGCGGGCTTGGCCTTAAGGTCGCCATCGTCATTGCCGCCGGCCTCGTGCTGTTGGTGCCGCTGCAGCTCGTGCTGGGGATTATCCAGGAACGGGCCGAGCGGGCCGAGGAGGTAACGCGGGAGATCGCCGCCAAGTGGGCCGGACCGCAGCGGCTGGTCGGGCCCTTGTTGTTGCTGCCGGCCGAACGCGCCAATCCCAACCTGCCGGACGCGGCCCCGACGCAGCGCATCCTGGTGCTGCTGCCCGACGATTTCACCGCCACGGTGGAGACGACGACGCAAACCCGCTCACGCGGCATCTTCGATGCGGAGATCTACACCGCGCGGGTTCGCCTCGCCGGCAGCTTCGACAAGGCCGCGCTCGATCCGGGGCTGCTGAACGACGGTTGGCGTCTGCGCCCGGACCTGGCCACGCTGGCCCTCGGCCTTGGCGATTCCCGCGGCCTGCAGGAAGACATCGCGCTTTCCTGGGACGGCAAGGAGCTGGCGGCGGAATTTGGCGTCCCCGCCGATTATCTGCGTCTGCAGGGGGTGCACTGGCCGGTCCAGGCCTTCGCCGGCAATGGCGGCAATACCTTCGAGATCGCGGTGACCCTGCGCGGCAGTGCCGCGCTGTCGGTCCTGCCGGTCGGGCGCAACAGCACCCTGCGGATGGCCGGCAACTGGCCGTCGCCGTCGTTCGACGGCAGCGCCCTGCCGCAGACGCAGGAGGTCGACGACACCGGCTTCGCCGCCGAGTGGCGCCTCTCGCACCTGTCCCGCCCGCTGCCGCAGAGCTGGAGCAGCTCCCAGCCGGCACCGGGCTGGCAGGACGCGGCGATCGTCGTGAAGTTCCTCGATCCGGTCGACTTCTATCGCCTCAGCGAGCGCAGCGTGAAGTACGGCGCCCTGTTCATCGCGCTCACCTTCCTGGTGCTGTTGCTCTGCGAGGTGTTGCTTGGCGTGGCCCTCCATCCGGTGCAGTACCTGCTGGTCGGCGCCGCGCTGGTGCTGTTCTTTCTCAACCTCGTCGCCTTCGCCGAGGTCACCGGCTTCGCGGCGGCTTACGGCATCTCCGCACTGGTCGTCGCCGGCATGATCAGCCTCTATGCCGCCGCGGTGCTGCGCCGCTACCTCTGGGGCGGCGTGCTCTTTGCCACCACCGCCGCGCTCTACGGCCTGCTGTTCATCGTCTTGCGCCTGGAGGAGGCGGCGCTGCTGTCGGGCACGCTGGTGCTGCTGACCGCTCTCGGGCTCACCATGTACGTCACGCGCCGGATCGACTGGTATGCGCCGGGTGCTCCGCCGTTGCCGCCGATCTCTTCCCTCGGCGGTGCAGATGCCGAGGAATCGCCGCTGTAACCGTTAGCGGCCGCGCAGCACATCCTTCAGAATGTCGACGATCACCCGGGTGGCGGTTTCCACCAGCACCACATCGGTGCCGATGATCTCGTAGTGTTGGCCGTCGCGCGGCGGCAACTGGCGGTGCAGGCCGTCGGGCAGCACCTGCTTGGCGATGCCCGGCGGCATGGCGCCGCCGCGCGCCAGCTTCTTGCGTATTCCCGGCGGCAGTTCCTTCACCTTCACCGCATCGGGGTGCTCGCCGAAGTAGCGGTGGATGATCGCCTTCTCGTCGTCGCTCAGTACGGCGCCCAGCACACCTGCGGTGATGCCCTCGATGACCTGTTCCGTGGTGGCCCCGCTGTTACCTTTCCCCGGGTTTCCACTGCCGGCATTGCCCTTGCCTTTGCCCTGGTCGGCGAGTGCCGGTGCGGTGGCGACCAGGAAGGCGGTGACGAATGCAGCCAGGATGCGAACCATGGGTAGGAACTCCGGAAAATTGCGGTCACGGCCTCTTGGCCGCCTGACAAACCTATACGGTTCAGCTAGACAATTCGTCCTTAACTTTTCCGACCGAGTGCCTAGTCCCGCGCCTTGCGCACTTGGGACTTCTGTTGTGCGCGGTCATAGACGTCCAGCAGGCCGGCGACGTCGACGTCGGTGTAGCGCTGGGTCGAGGCGAGGGAGCTGTGGCCGAGCAGTTCCTGGATGGCGCGCAGGTCGCCGCCGCCGGCCAGCAGGTGAGTCGCGAAGGAATGCCTGAGGGCGTGCGGCGTGGCGCTTTCCGGCAGGCCGAGCAGCCCGCGCAGGTCCTGCATCCGCTGCTGCACCCGGCGCGCGGTCAGCGGGCCGCCGCGGGCGGTCAGAAACAGCGGCGCGTCGTCCGCCTGCGCAAAGGGGCAGGCGGCCAGGTAGTCGGTGATGGCGGCGTTCACCACCGGCAGCAGCGGCACCATGCGCTGCTTGTTGCCTTTACCGGTGACCAGCAGCGAATCCTGTTTCGGCCGCGGTGCCATGGCGCGGGTCAGGCCCAGGGCTTCGCCGATGCGCAGGCCGCAGCCGTAAAGCAGCAGCAGCACGGCGACGTCACGCTTGCCGATCCAGTCGTCGTCGCTCATCTCGGCGACGCTGGCGATGACGTCCTCGGCCTCGGCAGCGCTCAACGCCTTGGGCACCGCTTTGGGTACCTTCGGCGTGCGCAAGGTCGCCAGCGCGGGGTTGTCGGCCAGGCCGCGGCGCTTTAGCCAGCGGAAGAAGCCGCGCAGGGTGGACAGGGCGCGGGCGGTCGAAGTCCGCTTCAGGCCGGTGGCGCTGCGCGCGGCCAGCCAGGCGCGGAAATCGGCGGTCTTGAGGCCGGCGAGGTCGGTCAGCGCCGGTGCCTGCCCCAGGTGTTCGCAGAGAAAGCCGAGGAATTGCGCAAGGTCGCGCCGATAGGCGAGACAGGTGTGCGGCGAGGCGCGCTTCTCGTCGGTGAGCCAGGCCTGCCAGTCGCCGATCGCCGCGCTGACATCCGGCGCGGCAGGCAGCAGCGTCTGCGCTTTCAGCTTTCGCCCGGCAGGTGCAGCCATGCGCGGAAGGTTTCCTCCAGCACTTGCGACAGGAAGGTCAGCAACTCGGTGCCCTGGCCGGTATGGAAGGCGCCCAACTGGCGCGAGCCCAGTGCCAGCAGGGCCGGCGGGGCGTTCTGGCCGATTGTCAGGCGGATCAGCGCGTCGGAACGCACGAGTCCGGCCGCGCCGTCGAACACCGCCGGATCGCCGATCACGTCGTCGCGCAGCAGCAGGCTGCCGGCGCGCCCGAGCAGATTATCGATGCTGCCGGCCTTCAGGCAGTAGACGCCGGCGACCGGTTTCCAGCTGGTGCCGACCTCGGCCTGCTCGACGCCGATGGTCACCACGTCGAGGTCCAGGATCACCGCCAGATCGGTGGTAACGGTTTCGACGAACTCCTCGAAGCTGCGGGCGCGCAAGACCGCCAGGATGGCCTCGTGCACGCGGCTCTGGATCGCCTGATTGCTGCGGCCGGTGGTGACCAGATCGTCGCGCAACTGGGTCACGTCGCTCAGCTTGCCGCGCAGGCGCTCGACCATGAACTGCTGCAGGTCGACCACGCCCGTACCGTGGTCGCGCGCCGGCGGCGTCAGTACGTCCAGCAGCTCCGGATACTGAGTCAGGAAATCGGGGTGGCGGCGCAGATAGGCCGCGACCTGATCGGCGGATACCGGCTGGGCCAGCGCGCCGGCCTTGCCGGAACTGGTCTTGCCGGCCCCATCCTTTGCGGACGATGCGGCGCCGTCCTGCGTTTTCGCGGCGCTATCGTTCTTCGGGACATCGCGCTCAGGCACTGCGGCGCGCTTCCTTGCCGTCGCTCAGGATGGTCTGGCCGGTCTTTGCCCAGTCGGCGAGGAAGTCCGCCAGGCCCTTGTCGGTCAGCGGATGCTTGTACATGGCGCGCAGCACTGCCGGCGGCAGGGTGGCGACATCGGCGCCCATCTTGGCCGATTCGATCACGTGGCCGACGTGGCGCACCGAGGCGACCAGCACTTCGGTGTGGAAATCGGGATAGGCGTTGTAGATCTCGACGATCTCGGCGATCAGCTGCAGCCCGTCGGCGCCGGTGTCGTCCAGGCGGCCGACGAAGGGCGAGATGAAGGCGGCGCCGGCCTTGGCGGCGAGGATTGCCTGGGCGGCGGAGAAGCACAGGGTGACATTCACCTTGATGCCATCGTCGCTCAGCGCCTTGCAGGTCTTCAGGCCGTCGACCGTCAGCGGCACCTTTACCGCGATGTTGTCGGCCAGTTTCGCCAGGGTGTTGCCTTCGCGCAGCATGCCCGCGAAGTCGGTGGCGGTGACCTCCGCGCTGACCGGCCCGGGCACAACATCGCAGATTTCCTTCAGCACTTCGAAGAAGTCGCGGCCGCTCTTGGCGATCAACGAGGGATTGGTGGTGATGCCGTCGACCAGGCCGGTTTCGGCGAGGTCGCGGATCTCCGCGATGTCGGCGGTGTCGATGAAGAATTTCATGCTGCCAGGCGGTTCCTTCTGCCTCTTGGCCGTCCCGATGGCCTTCAAGATGCTACGCTCCGGGTGCCATGCCCATGGACCCAAACGGCGCGTCGGCCGTTCGCGCCGAGCCGGCGTTGGCTCCCCCTTGCGGGCTCGGGTAGAGTGTAGCGGATGCCAGACCGCCATGCCAGCACTGCCACCTTGCCGCTCGACCTTCCGCCGGAGGCCGACAGCGCGGCGGCGCGCCGTATCCAGGTGTTGCTGCCCCTGCCGCTGACGGGGCCTTACGACTACCTGGCGCCGGCGGACCTGGCACTGGAACCGGGCAGCGTGGTCGTGGTGCCGCTGGCCCAGCGCGAACTGGTCGGCGTGGTGTGGGACAAACCGCTGGAGTCGGCACCCGCCGAGGCCAAACCGGTGCCGCTGGCCAAGCTGCGCCCGGTCCTGGAAGTGCTGCCGGTGCCGCCGCTGAGCGACGTGGCGCGCCGCTTCATCGCCTGGGTCGCCGACTACACCCTGGCGGCACCCGGGGCGGTGCTGCGCATGGCCCTGTCGTCGCCCTCGGCCCTGGCGCCGCCCAAGCCGGTCACCTTGTATCAACCCTGTGACACGGCCAGGGGCGAGGGGGGCGTCGAAGGTCTGCGGCTGACCCCGGCGCGCCGGCGGGTGCTGGCGGAACTGGAACAGGGCCCGGCACGGACCCTGGCCGATCTCGCCCAGGCCGCCGGCGTCGGCCCGTCGGTGGTGAAGGGGCTGGTCCAGGCCGGCGTGCTGGAGGCGATCGATCTGGTGCAGGAGCCGCGCTTCGAGATGCCCGATCCGGCCTGTGCCGGTCCGGCGCTGTCCGGTCAGCAGACCGCCGCCGGCACCGCGCTGCGCGCGGCGGTGTGCGCGGAAGCCTTTTCCGTCACCCTGCTGGACGGCGTCACCGGCTCCGGCAAGACCGAGGTCTATTTCGAAGCCGTCGCCGAGGCGGTGGCCGCCGGCCGCCAGGCGCTGGTCCTGCTGCCGGAGATCGCGCTGTCGGCGCAGTGGCTGGAGCGGTTCGAGCGCCGCTTCGGCGTGGCGCCCGCCCTGTGGCATTCGGAGCTCACCTCGGCGCAGCGCCGCCTGACCTGGCGGGCGGTGGCCCATGGCCGCGCGCCGGTGGTGGTCGGCGCCCGCTCGGCGCTGTTCCTGCCCTATCCCGACCTTGGCCTCATCGTCGTCGACGAGGAGCACGAAAGCGCCTTCAAGCAGGAGGACGGCGTCACCTACCACGCCCGCGATATGGCGGTGGTGCGTGCCCAGTTGGGCGGTTTTCCGGCGGTGCTGGTCTCCGCCACGCCGTCGCTGGAAAGCCTCACCAATGTGAAGGCCGGCCGCTACCAGGCCCTCCACCTGCCGGAGCGCCATGGCAACGCCGTGCTGCCGGAGGTCAGCCTGGTCGACCTGCGCCAGGACAAGCCGGAGAAGCTGGCCGGGCTCGGCCCGGGCTGGCTGTCCACGGCGCTGCGCCAGGCGATCGCCGAGACCTTGGCCGCCGGGGAACAGGTGCTGCTGTTCCTCAATCGCCGGGGCTACGCGCCGCTCACCCTGTGCCGCGCCTGCGGCCACCGCCTGCAGTGCCCCAACTGCACCGCCTGGCTGGTCGAACACCGCCTGGCCGGGCGGCTGCAGTGCCACCACTGCGGCTATGCCGCAAGGCTGCCCAACGCCTGTCCGGACTGCGGCGCCGACGGCACGCTCACCGCCTGCGGGCCGGGGGGCGAGCGCCTGGCCGAGGAGGTCAGGGTGCTGTTCCCCGACGCCCGCCAGGCGATGATGACCAGCGATTCGCTGACCGGGCCCGAATCCGCGGCGGAACTGGTGCGCCAGGTACAGGCACGCGAGATCGACCTGCTGATCGGCACCCAGATCGTCGCCAAGGGCCACCATTTTCCCCACCTGACCCTGGTCGGTGTGGTCGATGCCGACCTCGGCCTGTTCGGCGGCGACCTGCGGGCGGCCGAGCGTACCTATCAACTGCTGCACCAGGTGGCCGGGCGCGCCGGCCGCGCCGAACACCGCGGCCGGGTGCTGCTGCAGACGTCGGAGCCGGACCATCCGGTCATGCAGGCCCTGGCAGGGGGGAGCGGGGCCGGGGCGGCCGGGACGCCGGAAAGCGGCCGGGATACCTTCTTCGAGGCCGAGGCGGCGGCGCGCGAAAGTGCCGGCCTGCCGCCCTTCGGCCGCCTGGCCGCCCTGATCCTGTCCGGCCCCGACGCCCGCCAGCTCGACGAGGCGGCGCGGGCCCTGGCGCGCCTCGCCCCCCGGTCGGAGGCGGGGGTGACGATTCTGGGCCCGGCACCGGCGCCGCTGGCGGTCCTGCGCGGCCGTCACCGCCGCCGGTTCCTTATCAAGGCGCCCAAGGCGCTGCGCCTGCAGGCGCTGCTGCGCCATTGGCTCGGCCAGGCGAAGCTGCCGAACGCCGTCCGTCTGCAAGTGGATATCGACCCTTACAGCTTCCTGTGACCACAGGCCGTTCGGGCCTCGCCAAAATGACCAAAAAAGCGGCAGATTCGCGTGTCGCATGGCAGTGTTGCCGGGGCAGGTGCCGCCGCGTGCTGCGTTGCGGGAAAAGAGCGCGAACCCCGGGCCGAGGCGCCTTGCAACGCCTTAGCTCCTATGATACCAAACGCGCGCTCGTGGACGGGCTCTCCCCGTTCAGCGCAAGGCCCGGCATTGCCGAAATAGAATAACGGGCCAGCCAAGCGGGCAGGGGTAAACCCAGGGCGTAAACAAGGACTTCGAGGACATCGGGCTTGGCTGGTGACAACACAAGCTTGAGCGACCTGGCGGGGCGCTATGCCTCCGCGTTGCTCGATCTGGCTGACGAACAAAAAGCGTTGGATCAGGTCTCCGGCGATCTGCAGACCTTACGGTCGATGATCGGCGAAAGCGAAGACATGCGTCGGCTGTTGAACAGCCCGGTGATCACGCGCGACGAACAGCGCCGCGCGATGACCGCGTTGATGGACAAGGCCGGCACCAGCCAGCTGACCCAGCGCTTCGTGCTGGTGGTGGCGCGCAATCACCGCCTTTTTGCGCTGCCCGCGATGATCGATGGCTATCTTTCCGAACTGGCCCGTCGGCGCGGCGAGATCACCGCCCAGGTGACCTCCGCCCGCAGCCTGTCGGACGGCCAGCAGAACGCGCTTCTTGATGCGCTGCGCACGGCAGTCGGCGGCAAAATTCAGCTCGACCTCAAGGTCGACCCGGCCCTGATCGGCGGTCTCGTCGTCAAGGTCGGCAGCCGCATGATCGACTCGTCCCTGCGCAGCAAATTGCAACGACTTCAACTCGCCATGAAAGGGGTCGGATGATGGACATCCGCGCCGCGGAAATTTCCGCCATTCTCAAAGACCAGATCGAAAACTTCGGCAACGAGGCGGATGTCGCCGAGGTCGGGCAGGTGCTGTCGGTCGGTGACGGCGTGGCCCGTATCTACGGCCTCGACAACGTGCAGGCCGGCGAGATGGTCGAATTCCCCGGCGGCATCAAAGGCATGGCGCTGAACCTGGAAGTCGACAACGTCGGCGTCGTGATCTTCGGCGAAGACCGCGGCATTAAGGAAGGCGACACGGTCAAGCGGACCGGCGAGATCGTCGACGTGCCGGTGGGCCGAGGCCTGCTGGGCCGCGTGGTCGATGCGCTGGGCAACCCGATCGACGGCAAGGGCCCGATCGAAAGCTCCGAGCGCCGCCGCGTCGAGGTGAAGGCGCCGGGCATCATCCCGCGCAAGTCGGTGCACGAGCCGATGCAGACGGGCCTGAAGGCGATCGACGCGCTGATCCCGGTCGGCCGCGGCCAGCGCGAGCTGATCATCGGTGACCGTCAGACCGGCAAGACCGCCATCGCGCTCGACACCATCATCAATCAGAAGAACATCAACCAGGGCGACGACGAGTCCAAGAAGCTGTACTGCATCTACGTCGCCATCGGCCAGAAGCGCTCCAGCGTTGCCAAGTTCGTGAAGATCCTGGAAGACCAGGGCGCGCTGGAATACTCGATCGTCGTGGCCGCCACGGCTTCCGAGCCGGCGCCGATGCAGTTCCTGGCGCCCTACACCGGCTGCACCATGGGCGAGTTCTTCCGCGACAGCGGCACCCATGCGGTCATCGTGTACGACGATCTTTCCAAGCAGGCGGTGTCCTACCGCCAGATGTCGCTGCTGCTGCGCCGCCCGCCGGGTCGCGAAGCCTATCCGGGCGACGTGTTCTATCTGCACTCGCGCCTGCTGGAGCGCGCGGCGAAGATGGGCGACGCGGCCGGCAACGGCAGCCTGACCGCCCTGCCGATCATCGAGACCCAGGCCGGCGACGTGTCGGCCTACATCCCGACCAACGTGATTTCGATCACCGACGGCCAGATCTTCCTGGAAACCGGCCTGTTCTATAAGGGCGTCCGCCCGGCACTGAACGTCGGCCTGTCGGTCAGCCGCGTCGGCTCGGCCGCGCAGATCAAGGCGATGAAGCAGGTTGCCGGCAGCATCAAGCTGGAGCTCGCGCAGTTCCGCGAGATGGAGGCCTTCTCGCAGTTCGCCTCCGACCTCGACGCGTCGACCCAGCGCCTGCTGGCGCGCGGCTCGCGCCTCACCGAGCTGTTGAAGCAGCCGCAGTATTCGCCGCTGGCAGTCGAAGAGCAGGTGGCGGTGCTGTTTGCCGGCGTGCGTGGCTATCTCGACAAGATCCCGGTGAACAAGGTGACGGCTTTCGAGGCGCAGCTGCTGGCCAAGCTGCGCGCCGAGGGTGCGGAGATCCTGTCGGCGATCCGCAGTGAGCAGGCCATTTCCGATGCGACCGAAGAGAAGCTGAAGAATCTGCTCGAAGGCTTCGCGAAGACCTTCGCGGCCTGAGCTGAAGACAACGAGCGACAGACCTTAAGTAAGTCGGAGCGGGGCACGGCGGATGCCGAATCTCAAAGATCTGAAGGTGCGGATCGACAGCGTCAAGTCGACGCGAAAGATCACTTCCGCCATGAAGATGGTGGCGGCGGCCAAGCTGCGTCGTGCGCAGGAGCAGGCCGAGGCCTCGCGCCCCTATGCCCAGCGCATGGAGCGGATGCTCGGCTCGCTGGCGGCGGCAGCCGCCGGCCAGGCCGGGGCGCCGAAGCTGCTGGCCGGCACGGGCAGCGACCAGACCCACCTGATTGTGGTGGCGACGGCGGACCGCGGCCTCTGCGGCGGCTTCAATACCTCCATCGTGCGCGAGGCGCGGCGGCTGATCCGCCGGCTGGTGAGCGACGGCAAGACGGTGAAGATCCTCTGCGTCGGTCGGAAAGGCCGTGACCAACTGCGCCGCGACTATTCCAGCATGATCATCGATACCGTCGAGGACGTGGCCCGTCCGAAGCTCAGCTTCGAAAAGGCCTCGGCCATTGGCGAGCGTATCGTGGCCATGTTCGCGGCCGGTGAGTTCGACGTCTGCACCATGGTCTATGCCGAGTTCCGCTCGGCGATCTCGCAGATCGTCACGCCGCAGCAGCTCATTCCCTTCGCGCCGCCGAAAAGCGACAAGGGCGCAGAGGATGGCGCCTCGAATGGGGGCCTGGACGGCGCGGTATACGAATACGAACCGGGCGAGGAGGAGATCCTCACCGCCCTGCTGCCGACCAACATCTCCATCCAGGTCTTCAAGGCCCTGCTGGAGAATGCGGCGAGCGAACACGGCGCGCGCATGACCGCGATGGACAATGCGACGCGCAACGCCGGCGAGATGATCAACGACCTGACGCTGGTCTACAACCGCACCCGTCAGGCGGCGATCACCGGCGAACTGATCGAGATTATTTCCGCTAAGGAAGCGATGTAACGGTGGACGGCAGGCTGTTCCCGACCGGGGACGGCTGGCACCAAGGAGCAAGAAGATGGCAGCAAACCTCGTTGGCAAGATTACCCAGGTGATGGGTCCGGTGGTGGACGTGCAGTTCGCCGGCGACCTGCCGCCGATTTTGAACGCGCTTGAGACGACCAACGACGGCAAGCGTCTGGTCCTGGAGGTCGGCCAGCACCTGGGCCAGAGCGTCGTGCGGACCATCGCAATGGACGCGACCGAAGGTCTGGTCCGCGGCCAGGAGGTGACCGACACGGGCTCACCGATCACCGTGCCGGTCGGCCCGGAGATGCTGGGGCGCATCATCAACGTGATCGGCGAGCCGATCGACGAGCGCGGCCCGGTCAACACCGCCCAGAAGGCACCGATCCACCGCTCCGCGCCGGAGTTCTCGGAGCAGTCGACCGAGGCCGAGATGCTGGTCACCGGCATCAAGGTCGTCGACCTGCTGGCGCCTTACGCGCGCGGCGGCAAGATCGGCCTGTTCGGCGGTGCCGGTGTCGGCAAGACGGTGCTGATTCAGGAACTGATCAACAACGTCGCCAAGACCCACGGCGGCTACTCGGTCTTCGCCGGTGTCGGCGAGCGTACCCGCGAGGGCAACGACCTCTATCACGAGATGATGGACTCCAAGGTCATCGACCTGGATGGCGATTCCAAGGTGGCGTTGGTGTTCGGCCAGATGAACGAGCCGCCGGGCGCGCGTGCCCGTGTCGCGCTGACCGGCCTGGCCCAGGCGGAGTACTTCCGCGACGAGGAAGGCCAGGACGTGCTGTTCTTCGTCGACAACATCTTCCGTTTTACCCAGGCGGGCTCCGAGGTTTCGGCGCTGCTGGGCCGCATTCCCTCGGCGGTGGGCTATCAGCCGACCCTGGCGACGGACATGGGCACCCTGCAGGAGCGCATCACGACGACCAAGAAGGGCTCGATCACCTCGGTGCAGGCCATTTACGTGCCGGCCGACGATCTGACCGACCCGGCGCCGGCGACCTCCTTCGCGCACTTGGACGCGACCACGGTGTTGAACCGCTCGATCGCCGAGCTGGGCATCTACCCGGCGGTCGATCCGCTCGACTCCACCAGCCGTATTCTCGACCCGCAGGTCGTCGGCGAGGAGCACTACAACGTGGCGCGTGAAGTGCAGCGCATCCTGCAGAGCTACAAGGCATTGCAGGACATCATTGCCATCCTGGGCATGGACGAGCTGTCGGAAGAAGACAAATTGACCGTGGCCCGCGCGCGCAAGATCCAGCGCTTCATGTCGCAGCCGTTCGACGTCGCCCAGGTGTTTACCGGGTCGCCGGGCGTGCAGGTGTCCATCGAAGACACCGTGCGCGGCTTCAAGGGCATCTGCGCCGGCGAGTACGATCACCTGCCGGAAGCGGCCTTCTACATGGTCGGTGCTATTGAGCAGGCCGTCGAGAAGGCCCGCAAGATGGCGGCGGAAGCGGCCTAAGGGCCGTTTCGCCACGTTTCGCCAGGACCCGATAACGAACGGACGGCACTGCTATGGCCGAAGGTAAAGTCGCATTCGAACTGGTCGCCCCGGAGCGCCTGCTGCTCTCCGAGGAGGTCGACATGATCGAGGTGCCGGGCGAGGAGGGCGACTTCGGCGTGCTCCCCCGCCACGCGCCGATGATTTCGACCCTGCGGCCGGGCGTCATCAAGGTGCACAATGGCGCCGCCATCACAGAGCGGATCTTCGTTGCCGGTGGGTTTGCCGAGGTGACTCCGTCTCGCTGCACCGTGCTGGCGGAAGAGGCCCTGCCGGTCGGCGAGATTGATCGCGCGGCCACCGAGCAGCGCCTGAGCGATGCCAGGGACGACCTGCTGGACGCCAAGGACGCGATCGCGAAGGCAAGCTGCGAGCAGCGCGTCAAGGTCGCCGAGGAAATGCTCAAGGCCGCCGGCTGAGCCGGCCGCCGCGCGCTTTTCTTCCTCGCTTCCCCCTGGATTGTCCCCTGGATTGTCTCTGTGGGGGGGGCTGCGAGGGCTCTTTCGGGGTCGGCCTTGGCTGGCCCCGTTGCTTTTTCCGGGTCCTGCGCCGGCTGCATTTCCGGAGGGAACCCGGCGGCGAGTTGGCCGTTGTCCGGCAAAAGGCCGCCACCTGTCGGTGGCGAAGCCGTTGATTTGGCATGGGGTTCTGGCTAGGCTGCGAACTTCTCAAAACCGTCATATAGATGGTTTGTAGGGCTACGGGTAGGTTCGGTAGCGACCTCTATGCTGAGATTGGTTTGACGGGGCCTTGGTTCGACGGGGCCTTGGTTCTGACAGGGCGTTGGTTTTGACGGGGCGTTGGTGATGACCGGTGGTCACTGGACCTTAGACGACATTCCTTGGGAGCAGTTCGACGCTGCCAAAGTGGACCCGGAACTAGTGAAGATCGTCAAGGCCGCCAGTTTGGTGGAATACAACGGGCGCGACTACGCGGCCTATCTCTGCAACGTTTTCCACGACGATCCCGATTTCAAGGGCGCCGCCATGTCCTGGGCCGAGGAAGAGGTTCAGCACGGCGCCGCGCTGGCGCGCTGGGCCAAGCTGGCGGATGACAACTTCGATTTCGAGCACAGCTTCGGCCGTTTCCGCGACGGTTACCAGATCGCCGTCGAGAGCAGCGACTCGATCCGCGGGTCGCGCTCCGGCGAACTGGTGGCGCGCTGCATCGTCGAGGTCGGCACATCGTCCTATTACGCGTCGATCGGCGCCACGACCGACGAGCCGGTGCTGCGGGCGATCTGCCGCAATATCGCCGCCGACGAGTTGCGCCACTACAAGCTGTTCTATGCCCACCTGCGCCGCTACCTGGACCACGAGGGGATCGGTAAGTGGAAGCGCCTGGGCGTCGCGCTCAGCCGCATCGGCGAGAGCGAGGACGACGAACTGGCCTACGCCTTCTACGCCGCCAACGAAAACCAGGCGACGCCCTACGACCGCAAGACCTGCGGCCGGGCGTATATGAAACGGGCCTTCGCCTGCTATCGCGAACCCCAGATCAAGCGCGCGGTCGCGATGATCTTCAAGGCCGCCGGCCTCAATCCGCAGGGCCGCACCGCCGGTCTGGCCGCGCGTGCCGCTTACGGCTTCGTCCGTCTGCGCGGGCGCATGCTGAAAGCGGCCTGAGCCCCACCCGACTTACCCCGTCCGGCTTACAGGACCTAGATCCGGCCCAACAGGGTCCTGAATTCCTCGACCACGGCGCGGTAGGTGTCCCGCTTGAAGGGGATTACCAGGGCCGGCACGTCTTCCAATTCGACCCATTGCCAGGCATCGAACTCCGGATGCTCGGTGGCCAGGTCGATATCGGCGTCGTCGCCCAGGAAGCGCAGGGCGAACCAGCGTTGCTTCTGGCCGCGGTACTTTCCCTTCCACACCTTGCCGACCAGGTGGTCCGGCAGGTCGTAGTGCAGCCACTGGGCACTCTCGGCGACGATCTCGGCCTTATCGGTGCCGATCTCTTCTGTCATCTCGCGCAGCACCGCCTGCTCGGGCGTTTCGCCCTTGTCGATACCCCCCTGGGGCATCTGCCAGATGTTGTCGCCTTCCTTGGCGGTATCGATGCGCCGGCCGACGAAAACCTGCCCGGCGGCGTTCAGCAGCAGCATGCCGACACAGGGTCGGTAGGGCAGCTTGGCGATCTCTTTGGGACTCGGCATAGAACTTCAGGGGGCCTTCTGCAGGTTTGTCAGGGCGCTGATCGGTGCGATGACCAGGCCGCGGGTTCCTAGCTCGGTCGCCCATTCGGCCAGGCGGTCGAGGGTGACGGGATAGGGTTGCGCCATGGCGACGGCGTAGCCGTCGGTCAGCGCGATGCGTTCGATCTGGGCGAGGCGCGCGTCGATCGCCACGCGGCTGGCCTGCCGCTCGTCGATCGAGCGGTTGTTGATGGCGCGTGGCAGGTCGATCGCTTCGGCCAGTTCGCTCACCAGCGAATGCTCGGTGGTGCGGCGGTCCAGGAAGATCAGGCCGCGGTTCTTCACTTCCTGCAGGATCGGCTCGACGGCGGTCCGCGAGGTGGTGAAGCGCGATCCCATGGCGCCGGCCAACCCGACATAGGCGCTGCCGCGGCTCAGCACCCAATCCAGGCGGTCGAGGTTGTCCTCGGCGCTGAGCGTGGTCAGCAGGCCCTGTGGGCCGGGGTCCTCGTTGGGGAAGGTGGCCGGCTCCATCGGCAGGTCCAGCATGACCTCGTGCCCGCGTGCGCGGGCCAGGGCGATCCAGCGCTCCAGGTTGCGGGCGTAGGGACTGAACGACAGGGTGACCGCCGGCGGCAGCTTGTTGATGGCGGCCTCGGTCGCGCTGTCGGACAGGCCGAGCCCGCTCAGCACAACGGCGATGCGCGGGCGCTTGTCGTCCATGTTGAACGGCTGACGGTAGCGTTCCCAGTAGGGCAGCTGCTCGGGCGGCGGCGGGATCTTCGGAATGGCAGCCTGTTGCTGCTCCGGTGCCGCCTCCTGGTCCGCGGCGCCGTGCCCCTCGGCCGGCGGCGCGGCAGCGTGACTTTCTGGCTCTCCGGTCGGGGCCCCGGCGTCTTGGGTGGCGGGCGCCTCGGCGTGGCCGTCGGTGGCCGGAGCCTCGGCGTGGTCCGGTGCTGCCTCGGGCGCCCCCGCCGCGTCGTCGGGCACCGCTGCGCTGCCATGTTCGGGAGCGGGTTCGGGAGCGGGTTCCGGTGCGGTTTCGGGTGCGGTTTCCGGGGTCGATTCGGGTGTCGGTTCTGGGGCGGCAGGCAGAGGCGCGCTGACGCCGGGGCCGGGTGCCGCCGGGTCGGGCAGTTCGGCGGTCACGGCCTCGCCCGCGGGGGCGTCCTCTGCAGGGACCTCTGCCGCCTGCTCCTCGGCGCTGTCCGGGACCGGTTCACTGGGGGCCGGCTGCTCACCGGGTGTCAGTTCACCGGTCGTCAGGTCACTGGGCATCAGGTCACTGGAGGCTACCCCGTCTGGCCCCCCACCGTCTTGGTTCCCCGCGTCGTGCATGGCTTCTTCGTGGCGGGTCTGCGCATCCTGCGCCGGCTGGGCCCCGGCCGCTTGCGGATCGAACGGTTCGGGCAGCGTCATGAAGACCGGTTCGGCGCTGGGCGGCGGCGGCCGCTGCAGCAGGGCGAGGCCCACCGTGGCGGCCATGATCGCCAACACCGCAAGCCAAGCGGCGGCAAGCACACCCCAGTTGGTGAACAGCCGTTTCAAGGCGCGCCGGGACTCAGGCGACGCGCCGGGCGCGCCCGACCAGCCTGCGGCCCGGGCGCGCCTGCCGGGGGGATCGACGACGGATCGTCAAGAACAGATTACCGGCCCGCGTTACGGCGCGACTCCGCGCCGGTTTTCGCGTCTGAACCCCTCTTTTAGTTCACGACCCGCTGATTATAAAGGGCCAGGCCACGCAGCAGATCGATGGCCCGGGCAAGTTGATAGTCCTGCTGGGCGGCCTCGGACAGGCTGTGCGCCTCGTCGGCCGGGGTCTCGCCGCCGACGCCGTTCTCCTCGTTCGGGTTGGACAACGCGCCGGGCAGGTCGGCCTCGCGGCGGCCGGGGGCGGTCGCCTCGGCCCTTTCCAGCTTGGCCTGCTCGATCATGATGTCCGGATCGATGCCGAGCGCCTGGATCGACCGGCCCGAGGGCGTGAAATAGCGCGCCGTGGTCAGTCGCATGGCGCCGTTCAGGCCGAGCGGGATGATGGTCTGCACGGAGCCCTTGCCGAACGACTTGGTGCCCATGAGGATCGCCCGGCGGTGGTCCTGCAGGGCGCCGGCCACGATTTCCGAGGCCGACGCGGAACCGCCGTTGATCAGCACGACGACCGGCAGGCCGTCGGCCAGGTCGCCGGGGGTGGCGTTGAAGCGCTGGGCATCGTCCGCCGCGCGGCCGCGGGTCGAGACGATCTCGCCCTGGTCGATGAAGGCATCGGACACGTCGATGGCCTGATCGAGCAGGCCGCCCGGATTGTTGCGCAGATCCAGTACGTAGCCGCGCAGGTCGCTGCCCGCCTCGGCCTTGATCTCCTGGATCGCCTTTTCCAGGCCCGGCATGGTCTGCTGGTTGAAGGTGGTGATGCGGATGTAGCCGACGCTATCCTCGACGCGGTTGCGCACCGACTGGATCTTGATGACGTCGCGCGTGATCGCCAGGTCGAAGGGCTCTTCGCCCTCGCGGCGGATGGTCACCGTCAGGTCGGTGTTCACCGGCCCGCGCATCTTTTCGACCGCTTCGTTCAGCGACAGGCCCAGGATCGGCTCGCCGTCCAGGTGGGTGATGTAGTCGCCGGGCTTCACGCCGGCGCGGTACGCCGGGGTGTCGTCGATCGGCGAGACCACCTTGATGAAGCCGTTCTCCATGGTGACTTCGATGCCGAGGCCGCCGAACTCACCCTTGGTCTGCACCCGCATGTCACCGAAGGAGTCGGCGTTCAGGTAGCTGGAGTGGGGGTCGAGCGTGGAGAGCATGCCCTGGATGGCATATTCGATCAGCTGCTGGTCGCTGACGTCCTCGACGTAGTCGGCGCGGACGCGCTCGAAGACCTCGCTGAACAGCTTCAGCTGCTTGTAGGTGTCGGAAGGGTTCTCCTGTGCCGGCGAAAACTGCGGCAGGGCGATAAGAAGAGCTGCGACCACGGCCGCGATCTGGAATTTGCGCATTAACCTCGCACCTTGTCGTCCGTTGTAGCCAACCAGGGGAGCGGATTGATGGCCTGCCCTGTGCGGCGGAGTTCGAAATAAAGCTCCGGGTTGTCACCGGTGGAGTCTTCCATCCGGGCGACAGGCTCACCAGCCAACACCCACTGCCCGACCACGGCATCGATCCGATCGAAACCGGCCAATATCGTATGATATCGCCCGCCGTGGTCGATGATCAAGATGAGCCCATAGCCGCGGAACGGTCCGGCATAGGCAATCTTGCCGTCGAAGGGCGCCACCACCTGCGCTTTGGCCCGCGTCAGGATTGAAATTCCCTTGGCGGTGGCTCCCGGATTCTCGCTTTCCTGGCCGAAAAGCCGCACGACCTGGCCGCGAACCGGCATGGTCAGGCTGGCCTGGGCTTCCGGGAAAGGACGCAGCGAATCCGGCGGCGCCAGGCGGGCGACCTGCGGCGCGTCGCGTTCAACTTGGCGTGAAGGCGCCGGCGCGGCCGGGACGGCCTTGGAGTCGGCCTTCGCTTTCGCTTCGGTTTCGGCCTGGAGTCGCGCGGCTTCCCGGGCCGCTTTTTGGCGCTCCGCTTGCTGGCGGGCGGCCTCCTGTCGCGCCGCGGCATCGCGAGCGGCCTCGGCCTCCAGCCGCGCGGTCAGTTCCTGCAGGTCGCGGGCTTCGCCGGCCAGCTTGGCGACGCGGGCCTCGGCGGCCTTGCGCTCGGCATCGGCGGTGGCCTGCAGTTGGCCCTTGCGGGCCAGCAGGGCGGTCAGGCGGTCGCGCTCGATACCGAGGGAGGCGGTGGCGGCGGCAAGGTCGTCGCGCTCGATGGCGATGCGCGCGCGCAGCACGGCAAGATCGCCCAGTTCCGCGCGCAAATCCTCGGCCTTGGCTTCCAGGGCCGGGATGGCCACCTGTAGCAGCAGGGCGGCGCGGGCCGATTCGACCGGCTGCTCGCTGCGCGCCAGGGCAGCCTCCGGCGGCTGCAGGGCGAGGCGCTGCAGGGCGCCGAGGGTGCGGCCCAACTGGTCGCGGCGGGTGGCGAGATCGGCGGCTTTGGCCGCTTCCTCGGCGCGCAACGCCGTCAGGGTCTCCTCGGCGGCGGTCATTTCGCTTTCCAGATCCTGGGTACGCTTGGCGGCGGCGATCGACTTGGCGCGCAGTTCCTCGATTTCCCGTGCCAGGGCGGCGGCCTCGGCGGCCAGCTTTTCGGCGCGGGCGCGGTCGGCGGCCAGTTCCTTCTCGACCTTTTCCAGATCCCCCTTCCTGGGGGCGTCCTGCGCCAGCAGCGGCGGAGCGTTTCCCAGGGCGGCGATCCCCAGGGTCAGAAACAGGCAGATCCCGCCGACGAGTTGCCGGCCCAATCTGCAGCCCTGGCGTCCGCGTTGCTGGAGGGGGCGTGCCAAGATTACTCCGCGGCCGCCTCGCCGCGTGCTGCTGCGGGCTTCAGCAGGCTGTGGCCGGTCATCGCCGCCGGTTTCGGCAGGGCCATGAGGTCCAGCACCGTCGGCGCGATGTCCGCCAGCCGCCCGTCGTTGAGGGCGGCGACCCGCCCGGGGCCGTTGATCAGCAGCAGCGGGACCTTGTTCATGGTGTGGGCGGTGTGCGCCTGGCCGGTCTCCTGGTCGCTCATCTGCTCGGCATTGCCGTGGTCGGCGGTCAGCAGGATGCAGCCGCCGGTCCTTTCCACCGCCTTGGCCAGGCGGCCGACGCAGGTGTCGACGCAGGCCACCGCCTTCATGGCAGCGGCCAGATCGCCGGTGTGGCCGACCATGTCGCCGTTGGCGTAGTTCACCACGATCAGGTCGAAGCCGCCGCCTTCGATGGCGGCGACCAGCTTGTCGGTCACCTCCGGCGCCGACATTTCGGGTTGCAGGTCGTAGGTGGCGACATCGGGCGAGGGCACCAGGATGCGCTCTTCGCCGTCAAAGACATCCTCGCGCCCGCCGTTGAAGAAGAAGGTCACGTGGGCATACTTCTCCGTCTCGGCGATGCGCAGCTGGCGCTTGCCGGCCTCGGCGACCACCTCGCCCAGGGTCTCGGTGAGGTCCTCCGGCGGGAACAGCGTGGTGAGGAAGGCATTCAGGTGGGTGGAGTACTCCACCATGCCGGCGCTGGCGGCGAAGGCCGGGCGCGTTCCCGCGTCGAAGCCGTCGAAGGCGGGGTCCAGCAGGGTGGCCAGGATCTCGCGGGCACGGTCGGCGCGGAAGTTGGCCATGAACAGGCCGTCGCCGTCGCGCATGCCGCCGTAGCCGCCGATCACCGTGGGCAGCACGAATTCGTCGTTGGTGCCGGCGGCGTAGCTCTGCTCGACCGCCTGCAGCGGGTCGCCGGCGCGCTCACCCTCGGCCCGCACCAGGGCGCGATAGGCTTTTTCGACCCTTGCCCAGCGCTTGTCGCGATCCATGGCGTAGTAGCGCCCGGACACCGTGGCGATGGTGGCCTTGGGGGCCTTGGCCTGGAACGCCTTCAGGTAGTCGAGGGCGCTGCGCGGCGGCGTATCGCGGCCGTCGAGGAAGGCATGCACGGCGACGGGGATGCCTTCTTTCACCAGAACCTCGGCCAGGTAGGCCATCTGGTTCTGGTGGGAGTGGACGCCGCCGGGCGACAGCAGGCCCATCACATGGGCGGTGCCGCCGGATTTCTTCAGGGCGGCGATGGCCTGGGTCAGCGCCGGGATTCTCGCGAAACTGCCGTCGGCGATGGCGGCGTCGATGCGCGGCAGGTCCTGCATCACCACGCGCCCGGCGCCCAGGTTCATGTGACCGACTTCGGAATTGCCCATCTGGCCGATCGGCAGGCCGACCTGCCCCTCGGAGGCGTCGACCAGGGCGTGCGGCAACTCCTGGAGCATGCGGTCCAGGTTCGGCGTCGGACCCTCGCAGATCGCGTTGTTCTCGCAGCTCTCGCGGTGGCCCCAGCCATCGAGGATGCAGAGGATGACGGGGCGCGGCGTGTCCGGATGGTGGGGCTTGTCGGTCATGGCAGTTCCAGGCGGTTTCAATCCCGGTGATAAGGGTGTCCGGCGAGGATGCTTTCGGCGCGGAACAGCTGTTCGGCCAGCAGGCCTCGTACCAACATATGGGGCCAGGTCATGCGGCCCAAGGAGAGAATGATATCGGCGGCCTGGCGGACCTCCTTAGACAGACCGTCGGCGCCGCCGATCACGAAGGCCAGATCCTGCACCGCCTCGTCCTGCCAGCGGCCGAGCTGTGCGGCGAAATCGCGGCTGGCCATCTGCTTGCCGCCTTCGTCGAGGGCGATCACCCGGGCGCCGCGCGGCAGCGCCGCCAGGATCAGTGCGCCTTCCTGTTCTTTCAGCGCTTCGGGCGGCAGCGCCCGCCGTTCCTCCACTTCCTTCAGGGTGATGCGCCAGCGCAAGCGCGCGGCGTAGAGCTCATAAAGCTCCTGGGCGGGGCCGGCCTTCATACGGCCGACGGCCACCAACGTGATTTTCATGCGTTTCCCTGCGCCCGCCGGAGCCTGGCGCCAGACCTTAGGGACCAGACCTTAGGGGCCGTCTCAGGCTGGTGTGGCGTCCAGTTCCGTGTCCCCGGCCGTCTCGCCGTTCGACCCTGCGCCGATCGGCACCAGGGTCACGCCCCACATCTTTTCCAGATTATAGAACGCGCGCACTTCCGGGCGGAAGAGATGGACGATGACGTCACCGCAGTCGATCAGAACCCAGTCGCAGCGCTCCAGGCCTTCGACCGAGACGCCGGCGGCGCCTTCGGCTTTCAGCCCGTCGCGCAGATGATCGGCCATGGCGCCGACCTGCCGCGTGGAACGGCCGGAGGCGATCACCATGAAATCTGCGATGCTGGATTTGTCGGCGAGTTCGATGACGACGATGTCGTCCGCCTTGTCGTCTTCCAGGGACGACTGGATAACGGATAGCAGGCGCCGGCTCTCGGCGAGGACGTCCTGCTCAGCGGCCCGTTGGGCCTTGGTCTCCTGCAGTATGACCCTAAGTCTCCTGTCAGTTGTTGCGGTGGACCTGACGCCGCCCGGCCCTGTCCCGACGTTACGGGCGGGGGACCGGTTGACGGGCCCTGATCTCGGTCGCGGACTGAGGGTTCAAGCGGCAATGAATGAATGCCCAAGCCGGCGGCCTTGCCTCGGCCAGGCGCCGCACCGAACTGTCCTTCAGTCGATGCCGGGCAAAGGCACGCGCTGCCTTACCTGACAACGCCCTTAAAGAATAGGAGGGGCGGTCAAAAACCGCAACGGGTAGGCTATTAAAGATTTGTGGCCAGTCCTGCCATAAATGAACTTGAATCAAGTTATCTGCGCCCATCAGCCAGACGAAGTGGACCCGCGGCAGCAGGTGGACCAGGGCGCGCAGGGTGTCGGCGGTGTAGGTGCTGCCCAGGCGCGCTTCCAGGCCGGTGACCAGGATGCGCGGGTCGCCGGCGGCCCGCCGGGCCTGGGCGATGCGCTCGGCCTGGGGGGCCATGCCGTCGGCCGGCTTCAGCGGGTTCTGCGGCGATACCAGCCACCACACCCGGTCCAGGCCGAGGCGCCGCAGTGCGGTTTCGGAGATTTCCCGGTGGCCGTCGTGGGCCGGGTTGAACGACCCGCCGAGCAGGCCGATGCGCGCGCCCGGTGGCGGCAGCCGGCCGTCGAGCGCCGCCCCGAGATCGGCGGGGGTCAGGCAGGGAAGGCGCGCGCTCATGCTCCGGTCGGGGTCCTGGCAGCCGTTGGGTCGGGATGTCGCTGTTCCGGGCGATCAGAAACCAGCCGCCCTCCAGAGACAAGACATAACGAGGTTTAACTCGAACAGAGTTAAACAGAACCTAAGCGGCGGAGACCTGGGGCAGGCGGCCTTCTTCGACGGCGTGGCAGGCGACGCGGCTACCCTGGGACGACAGCATCCGCGGAGGTTCGACGCGGCAGCGTTCGTTGGCAAAGGGGCAGCGCGGGTTGAAGGTACAGCCTTCAGGCGGATTCAGCGGCGAGGGCAGTTCCCCGGTCAACTTGATGCGTTGATGGCGCTGGGTCGGGTCGGCCTTGGGCGTGGCCGACAGCAGGGCCTGGGTGTAGGGGTGCTGCGGATTCGAAAAAACGGCCGCGCGCGGGCCCTGTTCCACCGGATGGCCAAGGTACATGACGATCACCTCGTCGGCGATGTGGCGCACCACGGAGAGGTCGTGGGAGATGAACAGGTAGGCGAGGTCGAATTCCTCCTGCAGGTCGGCCAGCAGGTTCAGCACCTGGGCCTGGATCGACACGTCGAGCGCCGAGACCGGTTCGTCCAGCACCACAATGTCCGGGTTCAGCATCAGGGCGCGGGCGATGGCGATGCGCTGGCGCTGGCCGCCGGAGAACATGTGTGGGTAGCGGTCGTAGTGCTCGGGGCGCAGGCCGACGCGGGCCATCATGGCCTCCGCCGCTGCGCGGCGCTCGGCCGCGGTCATCTTGCGATTGATGACCAGCGGCTCCTCCAGAATGGTACCGACCTTCTGACGCGGGTTCAGCGAGCCGTAGGGGTCCTGGAACACGATCTGCACCGACTGGCGCAGCTTGCGCTGGGTCTCGCCCTTGGCGGCGGTCACGTCGACGCCGTTCAGCACCAGGCTGCCATCGGTCGGCCGCTCGATCAGCGTGACCATGCGGGCCAGGGTCGACTTGCCGCAGCCGGACTCGCCAACCACCGCCAGGGTCTTGCCGGCGGTGAGGGTAAAGCTGGCGCCGTCGACCGCCTTCAGCACGCGGTCCGCCGCGAACAAGCCGCCGCCGATCTGGTAATGGCGCTTCAGATCGCTCGCCGAGAGCACCTGGCGGCCCTTCTGGCGGTCTGTTGCGGGGGCGCTCATGCCGGCTCCTCCACCTTGCCCGGATGATCGGCGGGCATGCCGTGGGAGAGCGGGTAGTGGCAGCGCACGCCGGGCAGCGGCGGACCGTTCAGCGCCGGCTCTTCGCGTCGGCAGTGGTCGGTGGCGAAGCCGCAGCGCGGATTGAACAGGCAGGCCGCGGGGCGGTCGAACTGGCCCGGCACCACGCCGGGGATCGACGGCAGGCGCTTGGTCGTCGCGCGCTCCGGCAGGGCGGACAGCAGCGCGGACGTGTAAGGGTGGTGCGGGTCGGCGAACAGCCCTTCGACCGTCTGCTTTTCGACCTGCTGGCCGGCGTACTGCACCACCACGCGCTCGGCGGTCTCGGCGACCACGCCCATATCGTGGGTAATCAGTACCAGGGCCATGTCGCGCTCGCGCTGCAGCTCCACCAGCAGCTCCAGGATCTGCGCCTGGATGGTGACGTCCAGTGCCGTGGTCGGCTCGTCGGCGATCAGCAGGCGCGGGTTGCAGGCGATGGCGATGGCGATCATCACCCGCTGGTTCATGCCGCCGGAAAGCTGGTGGGGGAGGGCCGCAAGCCGGGTCTCCGGCGCGGGGATGCCGACCAGGTCGAGCAGTTCGACGGCACGGCGGCGCTGTTCGGCGCGGCCGCCGCCCAGGTGGGTCTTCAGGGACTCAGTGATCTGGAAGCCGACGGTGAAGCAGGGGTTCAGCGATGTCATCGGCTCCTGGAAGATCATCGCCATGTCCTTGCCGATGATCTTGCGGCGCTCGCGGGGCGCCATGGTCAGCAGGTCGCGGCCGTCGAAGGCCATGCGGTCGGCGGTCACCTTGGCGGTCCAGGGCAAGAGGCCCATCAGCGCCAGCATGGAGACCGACTTGCCCGAGCCGGATTCGCCGACGATGGCCACCAGGTCGCCCTCGGCGACGTCCAGGTCGACGGCATCGACGGCGCGGAACAGGCCGTGGGCGGTCTGGAAGTCGACGGAGAGGTTGCGGATCTCGAGCAGGCTGGCGGGCTGGCTCATGGCAGACTCGTCATGGTGGGCTCACGAACGCTTCATCTTCGGGTCGAGCGCGTCGCGCAGCCCGTCGCCGAACAGGTTGATGGCCAGCACCGTGATCAGGATGGCGAGGCCCGGGAAGGTGACCACCCACCAGGCGCGGGTGATGAACTCACGCGAGTCGGCCAGCATGGCGCCCCATTCCGGCGTCGGCGGCTGGGCGCCCTGGCCGAGGAAACCGAGCGCCGCTGCCTCGAGGATCGCGTTGGAGAAGGAGAGCGTCGCCTGCACGATCAGCGGCGCCATGCAGTTGGGCAGCACGGTGATGAACATCAGGCGCGGCAAGCGGGCGCCGGCGACCCTGGCGGAGGTGACGTAGTCGCGGCTGCTCTCGGAAACCACCGAAGCCCGGGTCAGGCGCACGAAATGCGGCAGCACGACCACAGAGACGGCGATCATGGCGTTGGTCAGGCTGGGGCCTAGAATGGTGACCAGGACGAGGGCCAGCAGAATGGCGGGGAAGGCGAGGATGATGTCCATCGTCCGCGCGATCAGCGTCTCCACGGTGCCGCGGAAGAAGCCGGCGATGAGGCCCAGGCTGATGCCGGCGCTGAAGGCGATGGCGATGACGATGGCGCCGACGTAGAGCGAGTAGCGGGCGCCGTGGATCAGGCGCGAGAGCATGTCGCGTCCCACCGCGTCGGTGCCGAGGATAAATTCCCAGCTGCCGCCCTCCATCCATACCGGCGGCGTGAGGAAGTGGTCGCGATATTGCTGGATGGGCGAATGCGGCGCCACCACGTCGGCGAAGACCGCCAGCAACACCAGCAGGATGACGATGCCGAGCCCGGCGACGGCGCCGTTGTTTTCCGAGAAGTAGTGCCAGAACTCGCGCAGTCGCTCGGCATGAATGTGGCGCTTGGCGGCGGGACTCTTCAGGGCTTCGTCGCTGGTCGACACAGATCCCTCCTAGCGCCGGTGGCGGATGCGCGGGTTGATGAGGCCGTAGAGCAGTTCCACGGCGATGTTCACCACCATCACGATGCCGGCGATCAGCAGTAGACCACCCTGTACCGAGGGGTAGTCGCGGCGTGCGATCGAATCCAGCATCCACTTGCCGATGCCCGGCCAGGCGAAGATGGTCTCGGTGAGGATGGCGCCGCCCAGCAGCACACCGACGGAGAGACCGATGACCGTGATGACCGGGATGAGGGCGTTGCGCAGGGCGTGCAGCCCGACGATGCGCCAGGGTGCCAGGCCCTTGGCCCGTGCCGTGCGCACATAGTCCTCGCCCAGCACTTCCAGCATGGCCGATCGGGTCTGCCGCGCGATCACCGCCAGCGGGATGGTGCCCAGCACGATGGCCGGCAGGATCAGGTGGCTGAGCGCCGATCTGAAGGCACCCTTCTCGCCCGACAGCAGGCTGTCGATCAGCATGAAGCCGGTCGGCTGGTTGAAGTAGTAGAGGATATCGATGCGTCCCGACACCGGCGTCCAGGCCAAGGGTGGCGTCGAAAACAGAATGATGAGGATCAGTGCCCACCAGAAGATCGGCATGGAATAGCCGGTCAGGGCGACACCCATCAGGGTGTGGTCGAACCAGGACCCGCGCTTGACGGCGGCGATCACGCCGGCCGGCAGCCCCAGGATCGTGGCCAAGAGCATGGCGCAGAGCGAGAGTTCCAGCGTTGCCGGAAACAGCGTGAAGAATTCCTGCAGCACCGGCTGTCTGGTGACCAGCGAATTGCCCAGGTCGCCCTGCAGCACCTGGCCGATGTAGTTGAGGTACTGCTGCCAGATCGGCTTGTCGAAGCCCAGCAGCACCATCAATTCGGCGTGGCGTTCCGGCGTGACGCCGCGCTCTCCGGCCAGCAGGGTCACCGGATCGCCCGGCAGCAGCCGGATGAAGGCGAAGGCCAGCAGGGTGATTCCGAGAAAGGTCGGAATCAGCTGGCCAAGCTTGGTGACGAAAAAGCGGAACATGCTGGTGAAGCCTCAAGGCCGAAGCGAGAACGGGAGGAGCTTGAGGCTCCTCCCGCATCGTTTGCGCTTTAATTGCGCAAGACTACTCCGCGATATCCACGCCGTAGAAGACGTGGCCGCCGAAGGGATCGATCTTGTAGTTCTTCACTTCCTTGCGCAGCGGCTCGAAGACGACCGAGTGTGCGATGGTCGCCCAAGGTGCCTGCTCCTTGAACACCACCTGGGCCTGCTTGTAGAGCTCGGCACGCTTGTCGTGGTCGCTGACGACCTTGGCCTGCTGGATCAGGTCTTCGAAGGGCTGATAGCACCATTGAGCGCGGTTGGCACCGCCGACGGCGTCGCAGCCCAGCAGCACCGCCAGGAAGTTGTCCGGGTCGCCGTTGTCGCCGGTCCAGCCCAGCAGCACGGCACCGTCACGATCCTTACTCTTGGAGCGCTCCAGGTACTCACCCCACTCGTAGCTGACGATCTCCGCCTCGACGCCGACCGCGGCCCAGTCGGCCTGGATCAACTCGGCCATGCGGCGGGCGTTGGGGTTGTAGGGACGCTGCACCGGCATGGCCCAGATCTTGGTCTTCAGGTTGGTGACGCCGGCCTCGGCCAGCAAGGCCTTGGCGTTGTCCGGATTGTAGGTGTCGTCAACGGTTGTCTCGTTGTAGGACCAGATGGTCGGCGGGATCGGATTCTTGGCGATCTTGCCGGCGCCCTGGAACACGCCGTCGATGATGGCCTGCTTGTTGATGGCCATGTTGAGGGCCTTGCGCACCGCCGGATTGTCGAACGGCGGCTTCAGGGCGTTATAGGCCAGGTAGCCGACGTTGAGGCCTTCCTTCTGCATCAGGTTGATGTCCGGGTCCGCCTCCATCGCCTCGATGTCGGCCGGGTTCGGATAGGGCATGACGTGGCACTCGTTGGCCTTCAGCTTCTGATAGCGCACGCTGGCATCCGGCGTGATGGCGAAGATCAGATTGTCGATCGCCGCCTTGCCGCGCCAATAGTCCGGGAAGGCCTTGTAGCGGATCACCGCGTCTTTCTGGTAGGCGACCAGTTGGAACGGGCCGGTGCCGACCGGCTCCAGATCGACCTTCTCCGGCGTGCCGGCTTCCATCATCTTGTCGGCATATTCCGCCGACAGGATGGAGGCGAAGTCCATCGCCAGGTTGGCGATCATCGGGGCTTCCGGACGGTTTAACAGGAACTTCACGGTGTAGTCGTCGACCTTCACGATGTCCTTGATCAGGTCGGGCATCGACATGCCGTTGAAGTACTCGTAAGAGCCGCCGGAAACGCCGTGATAGGGATGGTTTTTGTCCCACTGGCGCGCGAAGGAATAGACCACGTCGTCGGCGTTGAACTCACGGCTGGGCGTGAAGTTGTCGGTGGTCTGCCACTTGACGCCCTGGCGCAGGTGGAAGGTGTATTCCAGGCCGTCGTCGGAGACGTCCCAGGATTCGGCCAGGCCCGGCTCTATGTTGGTGGTGCCGATGGTGAACTCGACCAGCTTGTTGAAGATCTGGCGCGATGAGGCGTCGAAGGTGGTGCCGGCGGTATACAGCGAAGGGTTGAACCCCTCCGGGCTGCCTTCCGAGCAGAAGACCAGGGTCTTCGCCTCGGCGGCCAGGCTCACGCTCATGGCCATGACCAGGCCGAGCGCGGTGGTGGTAAGCGTCTTATTCATGGTGAACTCCCTGCTAGAGCCGTTAGATGACTTATTGTCTTTGTTGCGGCCTAGGCGCGATACCGCGCCGTCACTGATTTAGCAAGCTAAATGGCGGGGAAATTACCTGTCAATGAACATCCGGTGACGCCCGCCGGCCGGGAATGTCCGGCCGGGCGTGGAATTCCCGGGGCGGCGCAGCGGGGCGCCGTGGCGGGGAGGGAATTTCGCCGGCGTCAGGGCCGGGTCTGGCCCTGGCCCTGCACCTTGTACTTGTAGCTGGTGAGCTGCTCGGCGCCGACCGGTCCGCGGGCGTGCAGCTTGCCGGTGGAAATGCCGATTTCGGCGCCCATGCCGAACTCGCCGCCGTCGGCGAACTGGGTCGAGGCGTTGTGCATCACAATTCCGGCATCGACCTCGTTCAGGAAGCGCGCGGCGGCGCTATCGTCCCCGGTGACGATCGCCTCGGTATGGTGCGAGCCGTGGCGGTTGATGTGGGCGATGGCCTCGTCCAGGCCGTCGACCACCTTTACCGCGATGATCGGTGCCAGGTACTCGGTTTCCCAGTCGGTTTCCGTCGCCGCCTCGGCCTCTGGCATGATCCGGCGCACCACGGCGTCGCCGCGGATGGCGCAGTCGGCGTCGTGCAGGGCCGTCAGCAGCCGGGGCAGCAGCGTGTCGGCCAGGGCCTTGTCGACCAGCAGGGTCTCGGTCGCGCCGCAGATGCCGGTGCGCCGCATTTTGGCGTTCACCACGATCTCCACCGCCATCTCCGGGTCGGCGGCTTCATGCACGTAGGTGTGCACCATGCCGTCCAGATGGGAGAACACCGGGATGCGGCTTTCGCGCTGCACCCGCTCGATCAGGCCGCGCCCGCCGCGTGGCACGATGACATCGACGAAGTCGGTCATGGTCAGCAGGATGCCGACGGCGGCGCGGTCGGTGGTCGGCAGGCGCTGGATCGCCGTCTCGGGCAGGCCGGCCTCTTTCAGGCCCGCCTGCAGGCAGTCCAGGATGGCTCCGGCGGAATGGAAGCTCTCGGAGCCGCCGCGCAGGATGGCGGCGTTGCCGGACTTCAGGCACAGGGCACCGGCGTCGGCGGTCACGTTGGGGCGGCTCTCGTAGATGATGCCGATAACGCCCAGGGGTACAGAAACACGGGCGATCTTCAGGCCGTTGGGGCGGTCCCACTCGGCCAGCACGCGGCCAACGGGGTCGGGCAGGGCGGCGACGTCCTCGACGCCCTGGGCCATCGCCTCGATGCGCGCGGGGGTCAGCTCCAGGCGGTCGAGCAGCGCCGGGGTCAGGCCCTTGGTGCGGGCCGCGGCCATGTCCTGGGCGTTGGCGGCGGCGATGAGGCCGGCCTGCGCGCGGATCGCCCCGGCGGCGGCCAGGAGGGCGCGATTCTTGGTCTCCGGGTCGGCCAGCGCCAGGATCGCGGCGGCGTCGCGGGCCGCCCGGCCCAGCGCCGTCATGGTGCTCTGGAGGTCATCCTGCTTGAGGGCCGCTTCGGCGGGCATCGCTCGAATCTCCAAGTCTTTCAGTCTGTTAGGAAACCACCAGGTCGTCGCGGTGGATCAGCTCCTCGCGGCCACGGTAGCCGAGAACGGCTTCGATTTCACGGCTCTTGTGGCCCATGATGCGGCGCGCATCGGCGGCGGCGTAGGCCGCGAGGCCACGCGCGACCTCCTGGCCGGCGGGGTCGCAGACCACTACCGCGTCGCCGCGGTCGAAGTTGCCCTCCACCGCGGTGACCCCGGCGGGCAGCAGCGACTTGCCGCTGTTCAGCGCCTTCAGGGCGCCGGCATCGACCGTCACCCGGCCGGCGGGCTTCAGGCTGCCGGCGATCCAGCGCTTGCGCGCGGTGCGCGGCTCGACGGTGGCCAGGAACCAGGTGCAGCGCGCGCCGGCATCGACGGCGCTCAGCGGGTGCAGGCGCCGGCCGTTGGCGATCGCCATGCGGCAGCCGGCGGCGGTGGCGATCTTGCCGGCGGGCAGCTTGGTCACCATGCCGCCGGAGGAATAGCCGGTCGGCGCCACGCCGGCCATGGCCTCGATCTCCGGGGTGAGCTCGGCGACCTCGGGAATGAAGGCGGCGGCGGGGTTGCCCCGTGGGTCGGCGGTGTAGAGGCCGTCGATGTCGGACAGCAGCACCAGGGTGTCGGCGCCCAGCATGGCGGCGACGCGGGCGGCCAGGCGGTCGTTGTCGCCGACGCGGATATCGGTGGTCGCCGAATAATTTAAATCGTTGCTGACGGGCAGGGTGCGCAGGAGCAGCAGGGTGGTCAGGGTGGACCGCGCATTCAGGTGGCGGCGGCGCG